>OBEQ010833277.1_pt1 | contig 35541 bp, 31 predicted proteins | sample 1670901 | NCBI WGS metagenome assembly OBEQ01 (sample SAMEA104232315, study PRJEB22302) | groundwater metagenome | biome: forest; feature: aquifer; material: groundwater | place: USA | collected 2011-08-07 | depth 5.4 m | reverse complement strand
TTTGGGCTGAATCGCGCAATCACGCGCGAACGATACCTGCAAGATATTACCGCCTTTGAACGAATCCTCGGCATGCACCTATCGATGGGTGAAAAACACAGCGTCTACAAGAAACCCGGAATGGCTACCAACAAGACAAAATTCCACGTCGATCTGTTCCCGGCCGTGACCCGTGTCCACGCCGATGGCGTTGTTTTTTTTGAGGATGGAAAGTATTGTGTGTAGTATTTTCCTGTCATCCCCGAGAAATCGGGGATCCAGTAAACCCGTCATTAATCAATGCCAATTTCATCTCCCGGGTCATTTTTTTTATTTCTACCTCGCGCGTTCGGGCGCCATGTAACGTCTTAAATTTTTCTAGATAGACCAGCGTGACCGGCCTGCGAATCTTTGTATAGTGCGCGCCGGATTTTGATTCGTTGTGTTGGAGTATTCTTTTTTCAAGATTATTCGTGCACCCAGTATACAGGGTGGCATCAGCGCACTGGAGAATGTAAGCGTAATACATAAAAATAAATCAATGAACTCAGCACCGCGGCGAAGAAACACCATACGGATACAAACGCTGCGAGGAATAATGTTCCTGCAATGAAAGCCGAAATGAATGCAAAGAGTCCAAACCAGCGAAAAAGTGGTTTACTGGAAATAAGGAACGGTGCGGACACGATAAGAATATACAAGAGAGCAAGACCATGAACAACGTCTCGAGGAAAATCTGCATTGTAGACAATGCACTTGTTCACGACTTCAACCGCAAGCGGCGTGGTAAAAATAATCCATAGGAAAAAAAGTGAAAGAAGGGCACCCAACCAAACAAACCACTTGAGGATATGTCGCTTCATATCGTCAAGTAGATACACGGTGAAGGGAATATAAATCGACCAGACAAGGAGGGCAAAAACAAGAAACCCATACCCCGCGGCGATATTGACATCGCCTTGTCTCAACGCGAGCCACTGCAACCCTTCGATACCTTGCTGCGCGGCAAACAAAAGAGGAATAGCCGCGAGAATCTTTTCTTTTTTCTTAGCAATCCTCAACGTCTCGACGCCAACGACAGCCAGACCGGCGCTCGCGATAAAACTCGCTTCAGGTGAAAAACACATACTATATTACTTTGAATTATAAAACTGTCATCCCGCACTCGATGCGGGATCCAGCCCAAGAAAAGAGTACTTATTCCGCCTGGATCCCGGCCTTCGCAGGGATGACAAGAAAGAGGCACTTCGACAATTTCGTAGTTCAAAATTTTCTTCTACTTCTGCCAAACTAAAGGACTATATCCCTCCTCAACCTCTATGCCGTCACCGTACCCATCACCATCGGTATCACGTTTGCGCATATTCGTCCCGAGCTGTTTTTCGTCTTCGTCGGAAATGAGATCACGATCGGTATCTTTTTTTCGTTGTGCGCCCGAATAGGTAATCGCCCGCATGATGTTCCACTCACTGATTGCCGCCGGCAGCGTCTTATAGACCGATACAAACGTCTTCATGCCCACCCGCTCACTGGATAGATTGCGGTCCTCGGCCATTTGCTGGAGCCCGTAGGTCATGATCATCAACGCGGCGTTATCGTTGATGTTTTCTGTATTGCCAATCCGCTTATAAATCCGCTTAAACTCTGCTCGTGCCTGCTTTTCTTGAGCGCTGTTTCGTTCGCTTGGAAAGCGCCCATTGATAATCTTTATCATATCAGAAAATTCCCGATCTGTCTGGGGAAGTTTCTGATAGGCATCCTTATATGAATAGACGACCGCCGCTCGCTCTCCTTGCCCGAGTGCTTTTGAATTTTTATCGACACCGTACGCGACGAATGCTATGATCGCCTCTTGTATGTTCTGGCTCAGCTCCTTCAAATCATCGGCGATGTTTTTCAAGTAGGTCATCGCGGTAAACCGCTCCTCCACCTGACTTCGCGACTCACCAATTTGCGCGAGCAGCGCATCGATATTGTTCTGGACAAGGAGTGCTGCCGTTGCTTGGATTTTTTTAACCTGCTCGGCGCGTGCCACTTGTTTTATGTCTAACTGTTCCCGTGTTACGGAGACAGGAACAAATTCCCATCCTTCGGGAATGCAGGAGTCAAGAAAGAGTTTTATCTCGCCTGTCGTTATATTGAGCGCGGTGTTGGGCACCTCAATACAGACCGGCTTATCAACGGGGACAGTATCGGCATTGACGAAATACGCCGCCGGCAAAATAGCGGAAACCAGCAAGCAGAAAAATGCTATTCGTTTTCGTATAGTCATATATTACTAAAATATACGCTTAAAAAGAGGCACGATGAGTATACACCGCCCGCCAAAAAAAAGAAAGGGTCTCCCCCCCTCCTTAATTTACGAACAAATACCCTAATACATACCCCCTGCAGGTGCCAAGAGGAACAACTATAATTCTTTAGCTATTCATCTTGATTCATTAGAAAACAGTGAACCACAGATCCTTTTTCCCCGTAATAAGTGACTCAACTCCGGACAAAAAATCAGCCCCAAAGCCATCACTGTCCAAGATCATAAACGGATGCGAACGCATGTACTCCGCTAGTTCTTGCATTTCCTGATAGGTAAGATAGCTATAATACTCGTCCGGAATAATGTTTTCCGATGTGCAAAATGTCAGTGAGAAAAAGGGTCTTCCTTCAGATAAATATGAAAGCATCTTTTTGATAGTCGGGTCAACACGTTGTGCGATCTCTTCACTGTATGCGTCAATTGCATAGTTCTTCCAATCGCCATTATACTTCATCTCTGCCCATGGTAAATCCTGCAAACCGGCAAGTATACATACTGCATTCACCACGGCCTGCGATTCATATGGCAACGAATCACCCGGCTTGACTACCCCCATGATAATGTCCCTTGCAGCCACTAAAAAATCATAATCATAGTCAATACAACCCTCTGGCATCGACGTAATACCACTATCAAGGAGTGCACCTCCGCCTTGCCTCTGTATCAATTCTGCAACACGACAAAGCGTCTTTTCGTTTTTACTTCCGAAATTTTTCGCAAGATCACTGAGAATTATACCTTTTACTGAAATTCTCTGAGACATATTATTTTTCCTGCCCCTCTTGGATAAAATACGAACTTTTTCGTGGAAAATCTTGATGCAGAATTTTGACCAAAAACTTCCCAGTCCTAACTCCCCATCCTGCTTTGCCGTAGCTTTTAGTGACGGAGGGCGGCACTCGTTCCGTTCGGTACTAAACCCCCAATGGAAGAAGTTGTGAAGTTCTAATACCACGAACGTATTGTTACGAAGGAGTATACATATATGCCTCAAACAAACTTGCAAATCCCGCCTTTTGAGACATCAGTTGTAATGAATTGAGATTTTTTAAGATGAGCGTGAATGTCAATGGCATATGAACACCCATCTGGCGCATTGCAATGATACTTTCTCGAACTTCTCCGAATTTCTGCTCTGAAATAGTTTTGACAAAGTGCTCGGCTACTTTTTTTGCTTCATCTGAGTGGTCAGCTTCTGGCATAAGATACGCCATCATGAGCTGTTGTTTTTTAGATTTTTGGACGAATGGACTGACTAACGATGCAAGCAGTGATTGCTCTTCATTGCTTAGCTGAAGAAAGAAATTACGATCAAGTATGGCCACGTCATGATCTGGTGTTACGCGAAAATTTCCGATATGTACATCGGAATGGACCATTTTTTCCATAATCTGTTTAATAAAATCCTTAACAATCAGGGCTATTACTTGCTTCATATCGTGCCCCTCCGAAACGAGATCCTCCCATTTCGTAAGATTCTTGCCAATAATTTCCTCCTCGATTGCAAAATGGTTGCTCGCTGGGCCATACGATTTCGGCACTTTTATACGATAACGAAATCCTTTCGGCTGAAACCCGTCGTGAACCTCATGAAAAAGCGCATCCGATTCCAAAAAACCCGAAAAATTTACATCACTCTCAATCCAAATGAGAATATCATCAAGAAGTGGCCGCGCAACAGCATACGACGGGTTCTTACCATTTTTTGTAAGCGAATCTATGATATCGGTAATGAATGTGTGAACCCGAGAAAGATTGAATAAAAGATTTGGATTTCGTACCTTAATGACACGCTGATTACCTTCATTATCTTCCATTCGGTACACGGTTGCTATCGACCCTCCGCCAATACGATCGCCAATACTTTTGACTGTTTCCCACATGTCCGGCCATTCACGCTCGAGCAGGTGAACAGCGGCAAGCTTTGACTGGCCTCTCACACCATCATAAATATCTGCAAATTCGTCTGCGTATCTCTCTGGCATCGACACAAACAGCGGCAAAAGCTGCAAGAATCGCGTACCAAGGGCTCCCATTCTACTTCCAACTTCTTTAATAAAGCGAATAGGTGTGTATTGTTCCTGTGAGCCATTTGCAGACAAAATCTCTTTGTTGAGAAATATTTCTAACTGATTTTCAGAATATCTCCTATATTTCTGCGGATATTCCCATGGCTTTTTTTCAGCCGCACCCGGAACATGCTCCCAAAGCTCCCCCTCGACAACTTGCTGAACTTTACTTTCTGAAATATTTTGCTCTTCAAGATCAGTAATAACCCCGGGAACCTTGTGCCAGACGCCTGGGCTCGAAGGTAGGTTCGCAATGTGGCCAACCAGCAGGTCAGAAAGCGCATAGTAAAGCAGCTCCCATTCATCCGTCTCGCACAAGCCCTCCTTGATTGTATGGAGGATCGCCTCGGCATCCGATTCTTGAGATGACGGTTTCAACCATTCCGAGAAGAGAAAATCAAGAAATTCACTCCTCTTTTCCTTGTTTGTCAGAACTCCACCATGTTCACACAGGATAAGTCGCAAAAGCATGTGCCTCCCAATCGTATCGAGCGTATACAGTGTTCGAAGCGCTGTGTCGGATGCCTGAACTCGATCCTGGATACCTTCTACAGAGTCGTCATTTGAAGTATTAAATAGTCGAAAACGCTCACGATAGCGGTCAACGCTTACTTCGCGATAGATTTGCGCCATCAGTTCAGAATCACCGGTGCTTGTTTTTAATAGTCGCGTAAGAAACGAAAGGGCGTTATATCGTATCGGTGTTTCTAAAAGCTCCGCGATCACTGCGACACCATGTCGCGTGTTTCCTTCACTGATAACATCGTCAATTTTTTTCTTAATACGCTCACGCACCGATTCAATTTCCGATTTAAGTGACACTGATTCCGCGAAATCTGATTGGAGTTTGGAATCAGTGACGGTACTCTTTGTCGTCTCGGGAAACAATAGATCGAGCTTCTTTTGAAAATCGAGGACGGTCCACTGTGTATGAAGGACCGTACGCTGAAATGCCGCACGAAGAAATGGATTGGCAATCCATGTCGAACACAAAAGCATATCCTCAAGGGGTACTTCTGTCATATGAGGATCGGATTGTAGGTGTTCTTTGATCCTTAACGCAAGTAAGCCGCAGAGCTCGGGTTTACGCGCGAGAAAGCTCGATGCGGGCACACCTTCTGCGTCCCATGACCTCACTGCCGTAACCATATCTCCAACCGACTGCATACGAGCAAGCTGCGAAATTAGAAAATTAACAAAATAGTCCTGCCGCTGTTCCTCTGAAAAATCTCCTATAGCCACCGCCTGGAGATGTGTTTGCCGCTGCACATAATCATCGTCGATGATATATCGATAAACCGCTAGCACATCACCGCGATTTGCTTCGCTCGTAAAAAGAGCATCATCATTTTTTTCATGATAGAGTACGCCATCCATCCATTCAAGCTCGTCAACAATCATTTTTTCAATGGAGGTTTTCTGCACTTCAGAATCAAGTTCTCTCAACTTATCGCCCCATTTATCGAGCTCGAGTTCTAGAAATTCGAGCTCCGTGCCAGTAGTTCTTATCGTGATTCCAACAATGAGAGCATTCTTCTCTACAACTGTGAACTTTTTTCCCTCATGATGATTTCCGAGCAAATACGACATTGCGAAGGGATACAATGTTCGCTCCCGAATACTAAATTTGAATAGCATTCTTTTTAAATCAGCGTATTCTACCATAACAGCTGTCTTGCTTTCTTCTTCCTCGACGTCATCATCTTTTTTTTCATCAAAGGTAGGCAACACTTCCCGGTATCCCTTCATAAGCTCCTCAAGCAGAAGTGTTGCCTGCTGGAACGAAAGTGTGTGTGTAGATGGCACGAGGGTTGATAGGGTCTGTTCTAGGGGCTTGCGATATCCAACAAGTGTTTGGATCGAGGCCAATTTTCTACCCGCACTTCTCCAAACTTCCTGGAGCGTTGTTTCCGAGCGTTCAAGTGCAAAAGAGTCCTTGACTTGCTTCTTCACCTCGGGAAATGGTTTGGCAACCATTTTTTCTACGAGCTCTCCTCCCTTTAGAAAGAGTGCGCTCGACTGTGTGGGCTGTAAAATATCGCCACACTCCGACATATTCGAAAGAAGATCACTCCATGTTTGCACGAATTCTTTCACTGCATTAACATCAACGGTACCCATAGCATACGAACCAAAGGGCTCTCTGTCGGAGGTTCTTAACAACAAATCGCGAAGAACACGCTGAGGATTTCCTAGATTATACGGTAATGCAAGCGCCGAAAAGTTATTTTGTACCAGATCGTGAGCATGCTGAAAATGCTCAGGATCCTTGACGGTAAACCGTATTTTATTCCTCCATTTCGCGTATGATTTTTGTCTTGGGTCCATAACAGGAACACCGCACCCATATTCAAGACCGAAGAGAAGTAGTACTATTTTATCCTCTTCTGCAATGCCTGCCGCATCGATATGTTCATCTGCGAAACGAACAACGAGAAGATCAAATAGCTCTTTAAGTTGATCGAGTGATAGGGGTTCTTTTTCCAATACCACCGGGACAGAAGAATGCCTGTCGGGCTTTTTTTCTTCCTCAGAATCGAGAGACCCGAATATGAAACTGCCGTCTATCCTCTGGTGAATACCATTGAGAGCAATTTGGAGATCTCTTCTGGAAAGTGCACCCACGGCATCTTTGCACTTATCAAAAGACACCTTTTGGTTCATAAGAACAACTGACGCTGAATACTCCTTTACATCTTCTGCTGTGTACGCGAGAGGTGTCAGCTCGGTCCCTATAGAACGGAAATCCACAAATGCAAACATCGTTCCTATGTTCAGAGCACGATCAAGACCTGAGCCGTGTGTGAGCGAAGTCAGTGTGCGCTTTTTGCTTTCTTGCTCATGAAGCCGCTCAAGAAAATCCTTCATTCCAACAGGGTTAATGCCCGCTTCATCGAGCGTTGTAAGCACGCCCCGCATATCCGCTTCGTACTCATGCGCCCGCGAAGCCGAGATGCGAGAAAGAAGCGTATCGCGCGCAGTACCTGCTTTTGATTGCATCGTTGATTTTTTTGCATGCTCTCGATAAATATGCGTGTATTCGTGTGCAAGAACACCGAGAAGTGCCTCTTCACTTTGTGCAAAACGAATCAGGGGAATACTCAGAAAGACCGTTCCGTCGGGCAACGCAACGGCGTTTATCTCATACCAGTTCGACAAAATCTCAACCTTCAAGGGAAAATCAGGGTGCTGAGGTAGTCGCGCGGCCAGAGAAGAAACGTACGTTTGCAACTCATGATCTTGTGGCATTTCCCCATGTTCGAATCTAAAATAATCACGGGCATATTCTGCCGATCGCAGCCACGCGCCCTCATGCATTTCTGGGGTAGATTCAGGATCAAATGAAGCTGAAACGGCCTGATCCGAGAAATCAAGAGCACTGTTCTCTGATTCTTGTTCTGCTATCGAAGAAGTACGGAGCGGAAAATCGTCGTGTTGTGACATAATTGTGATATACATTATTTCACCAAACCATAGCATGATATGCGCCTTCCTGGAAGTGGAAAAAAAGACACGAAAAAATCCTCCAAGGGAGGCGATTTCCAGAAATTATTTGCAAACCTGCGGGACTAGGATTCGAACCTAGATAGGAAGCTTCAGAGGCTTCTGTCCTGCCGTTAGACGATCCCGCATCAAAAGATTGCTATACACTATAGCGCGTAAACTGAAAAAATCAAGACATCTGATCGCCGATGCACACTTTTGCAATAGCTATTTCCAATGGTAGCTGAGGCAGTGAGACGTATCGCATATCTCGCTGCGCCTGCATGAGATGATCGAGAAATGAAAGTATAGCGGTTTCGCTGAGTGGCACGCAGAGCACCTTACGCTCCTCTATTTCATTAGTACTCTCAACAATACAATCGCTCGCGCCAACTTTTATCAGAAGAAGTGTTCGCAGGAATTCCAATACATCGGCACACAACACGCCCAAATCAACACCATGTTCGATAGCATCGTCGAGTGTATGGATCGCATCTTTCGCGTCTTTGCCAATCAGTGCCACGACAAACCTCTTCACAATCTCTAACGAGCCGATTGGCAGAACAATGGCGGCCTTTGCAGTATCAATTTCTTTCTCATCGAGTGACAAAACCTGTCCGAGAAGCGACTCCGCGTCTCGCTGACACCCTCCCGACAGCCGGACAATGGTATCGAGTACGACACTATCCACCTTCTTTTTTTCCAGGACGCACAAATGTTCGAGGCGAACCCTCATCGCATCGGGTGGAATTTTTTTGAAATCAAATCGCTGGCAGCGCGATACAACGGTTGCCGGCACCTTGTGGAGTTCTGTCGTCGCGAGAATAAACAATACGTTCGATGGCGGCTCTTCAAGAATTTTGAGCAGCGCGTTAAACGCGGACGTGGAAAGCATATGCACTTCGTCGATGATAAACACTTTCCATGTAAGCCCCGCTCTTCCAACACGCGCGGCGGAAATAATATTATCGCGAACATTATCCACACCCGTATGCGATGCCGCGTCTATCTCGATAACATCGAGGGTCTTATTATCATGAATAGCAACACAGGCAACACACACGTTACAGGGCTCACTCTCCCCCGCTTTTCGGTTCAGGCAGTTTATTGCGCGCGTAAGAATACGAGCGGTTGTTGTCTTTCCGACAGCGCGGGGCCCGGAAAAAATATAGGCATGCACAAGCGAATCATTTGCGATTTCATTTTGGATCGCCTGCTTGATATGTTCTTGCCCCGCAACCTGTGCGAATGTTTGCGGACGATAGGTGCGATATAAACTCATAGATTATTTCATTATTTTTTAGGACTTTCGCAATAGAGTACAGTTCTAGGCGCCAGCAATTGATATAGATGGTCCGATGGCCATCGGACTGTCGAGTACCGGAGCTGAGCAACAACGAAATGTGCCTATTGCGTTTGTCCTATAATTGCTTGGATAGCTCCCCACCTATATGGCCCCCCCACCGGAATAATCAGTAACACCTCATCACCGGGTACGCCCTTGAAAAATACGACACTTGCCCGCAAAACACGAAAACGTCCCTGAGCACAGAGCACTGAGTAGCTTCCTCGTACCGGGTCGTGTTCGAGAATTCCCGTAATACGACGACGGGGTACCGGTGCGAGTTGCTTGTAGATCATTTTCCCCTCCGGAGTTATGGTGAGTTTTAAGACATCGCCCTCCACCATATGTGACTTCGATGCATAATTTTCCGGTACAGAAAACTCCGTACCGTCACTCGTCACCATCGCCTGACCGGTAAATACACCGGTATACCGATCAGGGGGTAAGTCGATCGAGAAACTATCACGTTCGGGGGATAGATCGTTGGCGAACGAGACATACTCCCGCTCCTCTGACTGTTGCAGCAGGTCATACTTATCAGTATCGAAAAGCGGCACCACATCGTCGCATGTGATTTCCGTATTTGTGTCACCTTTTTGCAGCTCCTCGCGCACGAGCAGAAGAAGCTCGCCGATATATTTTTGTATTTCCTCCAGCGTTCGCTCTATTACGGTAAGACGAAACGTGCTATCGCGTGGAATGGATTGTGGAGCGGCTGGATCATTTTCATCCTCATAGTCGGTAGAATCAACCCAGCTCCACAGCGCTGGGGCTGGGTCAACGTATCCTTCGTCTTCACCTTCTTGCAGGGGGTCTGGCACGCTCTCGGTGCCAATGAGAGACGACTCATACACCAACGGCTCATTGTTCGACGCCGACAACTCTTTATCAAATAAATCATCCAACTCTAAAAACTCCGTTTGTTCAAGAAGCGGATCGTATTGGAGGTCGTGCTGGGTTACCGACTCCTTGTTATTTAATTGAAACTCAATATCCATACTATCTGGTATCATAGAATATAGTATGTCGTTGTCAAATAAAAAAATGGCGCCCAACACCACGCCACTCATCACTGACCGCTAAACCTGACAACTGGAACCTACCCATATGCCTATCAGAAATATTTATTTTTTTTCAGTTTGTCGCACGCGCCAGGTGTCGCCACAAGAAATGCGTACCCATCTGCCACGAGCGGAACACTATACAGGGAGTGTCCCGTGACTTGGGACAACACGCCATTCAAATCGGAGAGAAAATCATCGGGTGTAACCGCATACTTTCTGGAGATAGGTACGCCATTAACTTCTGCTGAAAAAAAATATCCTCCATCGCGAGGTTCGCATCGCTCCATTGTGTATGTGAGCTTTGGAAATAATCGCTTCAGTTCTTCAAATAAATCGGCGGGCTCCCACCGATGATCGAAATACAGCGTATGATCATGCGCGCTGAATACCTCAAACAGCGCAGCAACAATATCGTCTTTGATATAATTCTTTCTCTGAAGAACCGGGGCCAAATACTTCGTCACCTCTTCCAGTGAGATATCCTTCTCAAACCCCGCATCCTTAACTACGCTGTAAATGGTTTCCGGCGTCGCCCTTTTCCTCATCGCTGCTCGCGCAAAACAGAGCCAGAGACAGAAGGCACTGACAACGATACCGATACCGACAGGAATAAACAGGTGCTTGAAAAAAAAGTTGGCACCTACGACTACAATAATGATTCCGAGTACTTGCAAGATGAATGATTTCATACGATCATCCCCCCCTCTGCCCAGACATCGCATCCGTGAGATAGTATCTCATCGAGCGCGTGAATAAATCGTTCGGCGCCTTCGGGCAACACACTTTTCTCTTGCAATGATTTTAATACTACAAGAATCTTGTACCCCTCTTGATTGGTAAGGTAACCATACCATCCCTCGCCGTCACGACTATCGAATGACGTGCCAAACAGCGGACGACCATAAAGAAAGGAAAAAAATGCATTACGAAGTAATGAATCACACTCCTTCATGTATTTTTTTCAATATCTGCGAGAAACAGAAAATTGTGTTCCTCTTCTTTGGGAACAGTGACCTCTGAAGCTGACTGGACGAGCGCACTCACCGCTGTTGAGAAATGCCAATACTCACAAGCGATAAACCGTGTGTCTTTCGGAGCCAGAAAAGGTAGAAATCGCGCCAGGCCCGTGAGGGTCTTTTTTCGTTTTTTTTCTTCATCAGAGTACCGCGACCGAGGAAGAATGTCGCCGTTGATAATTCCTCGCAAAACCTTCTTGATATTTTCAACTTGTTCTTCATTGACAGTGATCGACTCTGCGCGTTGTTCCAATACTCCAAGAAGATTCTTATTCTTACTTCCAAATGATTTTTGCAAAGCATCGGATGATACTCCTGAAAGAATTGTTCGGTACATACACTATGGCATTAAATTGATCAAGGTATGTTCATTTTTTTTGGGCGATTATTTTCAATAAACCTTCCTGAACTCATTCGAAGACCGATAGCATCTCTGTTTTTTTCAGGATGGAGATCGATGACATACTCTCCGCTGGAATATGTGCTATCCGCATGAAGAGAACCGTATACATTAGCAATATCCGTCTGAAAGTTCAAGGGCGCTGATTCGAAGTATCCGCGTTTGACCAATTCAGGATCTTTTTTAAATTTCTCCGAAAGTGGGAGCGTATTGAGGTCGACTGGCGCGTCGGTGATCAAAAAAAGTGCGTGCATCTCTTCCTGAACTTCAAAAAATAGGCGCGCTGTCCCAAGCCACTTGCTGGAAAACCCCCATTTGTTACCCTCAGAAAATGCCGGGGAACGAAGTGTTGCAACAGTTACCTGCGAACGATACTCATCTCTTTTCGCATGGTCAACCGGTTCCTCTCCTGCAAAAACGTGGATTTCCTTGGTGTCTGATCTTGTTTGCATCATGTCTTGATCGATTTCGAGCTCCACAAAATATTCGTTTGGGAGCCCTCCAGAATGTTTGTGTGAATAAAGATGTATGGTTATCCTTCCGAATGGAGTGGTGCCCACGGTCTCGTTTAGTACTAAATGCTCATCTACCACTTTTACTTCTTTTCCCTTGATTGCCTCTGAGATGCTGACGGATGCATCATGAATGTACTTTTTAATATTATCAATAAATGTATGATCTTTTGTAAAAGCGCACCCAGCCATTCCGATGACAAGGGCACCTGAAAGCATACCTTTTGCCATGAGCGCGGTAATACCCCTGCTCTCAATAATATCATTATTGTTCTCACGATCTGCAAAACCCGGGGTGGTTGGCGAATCTTCTGGCATAGATTAGTTGGTTACAGATAAAAAATTAACAGCATAGCTATTTCGAGAGAGAATTGAAACTCTTTACTGACTGAATTATATCCATAGAATACGAAGCAGTCAAACGACGACCCATCAACTCCTCCTGTCACCTGAAACCTGACAACTGAAATCTGCTTCCTACCCGAGCTGCGATCGCTCAAGAATCTCTGCCTCAACCAACGCACGGTCACGTCCATACTTCAAGCGTGAAAGCTGACGAATCGCGTCGGCGATATTGGTATCGCCTTTCGGTGGTGGAAACGCGCGCATGGAGAAAGGACGCGCCGCCGTGTTGTTAATAAGCAGGCGAACAGATGCGGTATACTTCTCGGTATTGATAACGTCGTATTCGTTAAACACCGGCGCAAGCTGCTTTGCCATAAGCTCAGCGTCATCGACACCAACACGGTACGCCACAATCGTGCCCACGTTGCCAAACACCGCGTCGCGCACCTTAGTATCGCCCTGCTTGGGAATGAGTTGCCCGATGTATTGGTGTCCCAGGATAAGATCGAGACGATACTTGCGGGCCTCTGACAAAATTGTGGCAATACTATCGGTAATAAAATTCTGAAACTCATCGATGTAGAGGAAAAAGTCGTTACGCTGCTCTGCCGGCATATCGGCTCGAGCAAGCGCCGCCATCTGAAGTTTTGACACTATAATCAGACCCAGCAAACTGCTATTCAGCTCACCAACTTGTCCTTTTGAGAGATTCACGAGTAAAATTTTCTTTCTGTCCATCACCTCACGCAGATCAAATCCACTTCGCTCTTGTCCAATAATATTGCGCATCATCGAGTTCTCAATAAATCGTCCGATTTTCGAAATAAGATAGGGAAGCATCTCCCCTTTGGTCTGTCCCGCTGTCTGTGGCAACTCCTTTTCCCAAAACGCGCGCACAATCGGATCGGTCACCGTCAGCAACTTATACGACTGATAGTCACGATCGGTCAAAATACGAGGAATCTCGACAATCGTTCCCGGATGTGACGGATCAGACATGAGCGCAAGCATCGCGTTTCTCATATAATGCTCGAACATCGGACCAATCATCGACGGATCGGTGACCAGCTTATAAAAAATAGCAATCATCTCTTGAATGGCAAAATCAACCTCTGCCGGTGTGTCTCCTTCAAGCATATTCAGCCCAATGGGTCGCTCGGTGTCGGCGGGTTCAAAAAGAACCACATCGTCCGCGCGCTCCGGTGGTATGCATTCGAGAATATGCTGAATCGCTTCGCCGTGTGGATCGATAAACGCGCATCCATCTCCATTCCGAATATCTTGAATAATCATATTCTCCATGATCGTCGTCTTTCCAACACCGGTCGTACCAATGGTATACATATGCCGTCTGCGATCTTCAAGAAGCATACGAATAAGAGTGCGATTCCCTCGATACACATTTTCCCCCAAAATAATGCCTTCTTTTGGAATGTCGACAGGAGCTGGCGCGGTACGGGCATGGAGCCATTCGATATTGGGCGTCTCGGTGCTGCTCAAAGGAAAATGATAGATGCTCGCAAGCTCTTCGGTACTGAGAATAAATTTGCGTCGATAGTCGAACCGACGGTAGATAAAGCTCTTTATCACCGCGCGCTTGGAAAACATATATTTCTTTTTTCGCAACATCGTGCCTGAATCGGGTCCCAGATACTGCCCAAACGCGTCGGCGATATTGTAGAGCTGCATCTTCGCGACATGTTCCTGATCGGCAGATGTCACGATACGAATACAGGTCTCGAAGCCAACTTTGCCAGATTTTTCTTCCATTGTTTTAATAAGTTCTTGCTCTGTTGGGGTGAGTTTCGGAAACGGCGTCTGGTCCCCCTTCATCGATGGTTTCGATTTTGAAGAAAATACCGCATCAAAAATTCCTCCCAGAATACCGTGAAACACCGTATCCATCGCTCCAGCAAAAGGACCGGCAGTCGCCTCGTGCAGTGTTTTACCTTTTTGCATCGCGCGAGCAACTTCTTGACCGCGATGTCCCCACCCCTTTGGCGCCGTACGAATCATGATCTGAATAGCCGCGCCTTGGGTTGCCTCCACCTTACTCATCGCGTTCGTCAGACCATTCAGCGGATCTGAATCCATTTTCTTATAGGTCTTCAACGGAAACATGAAGTGCTTTGTCATGACGATTGGCACTCCAAGGATGACTCCTTTTGACCTGAAAATGTTGTAATCCTCCACCTCCTCAATCTGCGCCGACGAATACTGCGCGTGCAGCTGCTGTTCAAAAAACTGCTGCAAGTAAGCCGGTACGACAGCGTAAAACTTAATCAGTCCTTCCGATGCGACAATTTCAAGAGCAAAATGATCTTCTCGGCCGATAAAAAAAGCAAGCGGGCGAAATTTTGGCTTGATATGCCCCATCGCGGAGTAAAAGCTTTCCGCGACAGCAATGAGTTCCTTGTAATCCTTTTTTGACGACTTGTCCTCTTCTTCTTTTTTTGCCGACTCCTTTGGCACTCTTATTTGCAATACTTTTTTCTCAAGTGACAGCGGAATTTCGAAAATTTTGTGCAATACAAAACGCAGAACTTTCAACACCACAAAAATAATCGCCGCAAAAAGCGCAAGCCACAAAAAAAGCACAAAAAATATATTTGAACTCACCAATTCGGCTACGTTTGAAAAAAATGATTGCTCCATCTCAAATATAATAATCGCTGTGAAAGCTGTCATCCCCGACCTGATCGGGGATCCAGTTCATGGGTAAATGGGTTCAGATTTTAGCTGGATTCCCGCCTTCGCGGGAAAGACAGCACTTTGTTGTTTTGACAGGTTCACACATAAGTTAATTGAGTGCTAGGCGGCCCGATAACGAAAAGAAGGAGAACGTCCGCCTGAGGCGGATCCGCCTTTGGCGGAAAATGTGCCATCAGCGGAAATCCTCTTCATCGGTGTTCGTGATCGTCATGCTTATCACTCAACCCCGTCAACGCCATAAGTTTTTCTGCCTTAATTTTTGCTTCCTGCTCCAGAAAAAAAACATTTACGCCCGGCAACAGCTGCAACCAACGACGGATGAGACGAATAAGCTCGATGATTTTCACCTTTGTTTTGTTGAGAATTTTCTCAATCACGAGCGCTATTCGCTCCCCTTCTCCTCTAAACTGTTTACGCTGTTTTGGTGTGAGGCCCTGATACATCGGTAAGAGTCCTTCCTCAAGCACGTTTTCTATTTCCTGCTGCAAGGGTGACTTCTGTGCGCTCCGAACCGGCGCTGCCACGGGTGATATCGGTGGCGTGCTCTCTGTTTTTTGCTTTCCGGTGACAGGCCGTTCTGTCGATACGACACTGGGCCGTTCATGCTTTTCTGCCGGTGCTTCTTGTGTTTCTGGACGCGCAACCTCAGGCGCGGATCTTTTTGGGATAATTCCGTCGGACATACTAGATTGGGGCTGCTGGCGCTACTTTACGCTTATGCATAACAAGCATCGCGCTTATTGGTGCCACCATCCAAAGGGAGCGGGGTAAATCGTCGATAAAAAAATACTTCACAAATTGTGTTGAAAAAATATCGGCGGGCAAATACGACAAGACGATACTCAAAAAAAGTCCGACTTGAAGAACACTCAGGAACACTGCCTGGATCCATGTCTGCCCCATATCGGAGCGGAGCGACATATTATACGAAAAGAGAACAAAAAGGATGAGAAAAAGGCCGAGGAATATCACGAGCCGATACGGCACTGCGCCACTCTCAGGAAGCTGAGCGATATACGTACGCAGGTAGGGCGTTGCCGTCATGATAGCAACAGCCGAGTAGGTACCCAGCAGCATCACGGCCAGACGCTCACGGTTGGCAAAAAAAGAGTACACGAGCACGCCGGCAATAAAAAAGATAACAACAAAAGTATCCCACGTTGGATGAGCGATGTTGAGTAGCTGCGGATCGATACTGATATTTACAATGGGATTCATATACACCTATAAGCTAAGACCTCACCAGTATATCATGTTTAAAAAAAAGAGACAGTGTGAAACTGCCTCTTTGATTATGTTCGATTAGTTTGAACGCGTTGTGCGGGCACTTTTTATATCCCCTTCCTGTAATAAGACGTGGTCCTCTGTACCATCGCTATTTTCGGTAACCAATTCTATTGTCTTCGTATCGACAACGCGCAGGATCACATTTTTGGTAAACACGCCATTAATTTCTTCGTCAAAATTAATGTTTGCTGATGCAGTTTCAAGTCGATTACCTTTTAAAATCAGTCCTTGCGCATCAAGCGCTCGAGTAACACCATCTGAATCTTCAAGAACTATTTTGAATTTTTCTCTTTGCTTTTCTCTTGAATCACCTACTCTATGACGTTCTATCTCTCGTGTCTTTTGTGCTTCCATCTCGGTTGACTGTACATCCTTAGTGACACCGCTCGCTGATTGCTCCTGAAGCGTTGCGGCGTTCGCGCTATCGCCATGATGCAGTGCCTGTTCAATGCCAAAACCAGCCGAAAGTACTGCCGCTGTTCCAATGACATGAGCAAACTTACGCAAAGAACGATCCATGGTGCCAAATACATTGTGGGGTATATCCCCACCTTTCTTGCTTAATTCAGCTTTTGCTTGCAGTATCCGAATATTCGCTTCCGCATTTCCCAGTGAACCCACGGTATCTGCGCGACTCAATTCACGGGCGCCGCGCAACTCCTCTTGTTTCAACGCGATCGCCTCCTGTTCTGCGGGCGTACGTTCCCGCTCGCCCTGCTCCGGTACTGGTAATCCCGTCTCTTGTGCGGGCGGTTTTGGGTGTTCTCTATCTTCTGTCATACGGTTGCTGGCATTAAGTTTTTCTGTAATGTAAGATTTGCGCGGACAGCCATCACCGATTCATCCAAAAGATCGTTCAGATGCGGCACCGCCGTCTGGAGATAGCTCATCAGCGCCTCCTCGTCGTGCTCGTTCTTTTCCACTAACGCGACAAACTCTTCGATATTCTTTGGATCAAGGGACTGGATAACACGCAGCAAAAACTCGCTATGAATCCATGAGCCAATACCCCCCGCAAGCTGCAATTTATTCTCTAGGGGAAGATCGCTAAAACCTAAAAAACCGAAGATGTTCGGTTGATTTTGGTTCGATACAGACAGTAACTTCTTTTTTACGGGCATACAATAAATAGCGGGAACACGATTTGACTGTTTCCACGCTCAGCATATAGTATAGCACAAAAAGAGGGCGCTTACAAGCCCTCTTTTTTTAGTTGCTCAAGAAGTTCCTTTTGTTTTTTGTGCAACGACTTGGGTGGTGTAACATCGACTTGGGCAATCAGTGAGCCACGTCCATTTTTATTCAAATAATGAACACCGAGATTTGCTAGGCGAAACTGCGTACCAGATTTGGTACCCGGCGGTATCTTCATATCTACCTCCCCGTCGAGTGTTTCTATTGGGATGCTCGCGCCAAGAATACTATCGGTTATTTTGATCGGCACCGTGCAGTAAAGATCGGCACCTTGACGCACAAAGCGTTTATCCCCTTTCACGCGCATCCGAATAAAAAGATCGCCCGATGCCATTCCATGCTGGCCGGCATCTCCCTCGCCACGCAACCGAATTGTCTCCCCGTCGTCGATACCTGCAGGAATAGATACGGAGAGTGTCACTTCTCTTCGAATGCGCCCGTCTCCATGACACTCCTTGCATGCTTTTTCGATTATGGAGCCGGTACCCTTACACGGAGTGCATACTGCCGCAGTTTGCATAGCGCCAAAAATTGACCGCTTTACCGAAACCACCTGTCCACTTCCATTACAGGTCTTACAGGTCGGGCGAGACGATCCCGGCTCTGCCCCACTCCCACTGCAATGCACGCACGAAAGGTGGCGAGAAAATCGCACATCTTTCTTCTCACCGAATGCGGCTTCGCGAAAATCTATTCCGAGCTCCATTTGCAGATTCGCTCCTTGCGATTGACGAGCCGATTGCCGTCCTCCGCCAAAGCCAAACATATCACCAAACATCTCGCCGAGATCGCTCATGTCAAACTCAGCACCGTTATTAAATCCAAATCCCGATTGCTGCGCATAGTCCTCCCAGGAATGTCCGTGCCCTCCCCCGCCATGCTTATCGAAGTCAGAACCAAACTGATCGTACTTACTGCGCTTCCCCTCATCGGAAAGCACTTGATATGCCTCGTTTGCCGCCTTGAACTTTGCTTCATCACCACCTTCCTTGTCGGGATGGTGCTGATGCGCGAGTTTACGAAACGCTTTTTTTATTTCATCTTGTGATGCGTTCTTTGCAACGCCGAGCATTGAGTAGTAGTCCTTCATGGTAGTTTATGACTCCTTTTTCTCAAAGTCGGCATCAATAGGACCTTTTTCATCTTTTGATTGCTCATCGGTCGACTCTTCTGTGCCTGTCGCGCCAGAGCCTTGTGCGGGGGCGGACTGATACATCGCGCTGCCAATCTTTGATACCACCTCATTGACTGCGTCAAGTGCTGAGCGAAGTGCGACTGCATCGTCGCCGTCTTTTACCTTTTTCAATGCCTCAACTTTTCCCTCAATTTCTGTCTTCACATCAGCAGGAACTTTGTCGGCATATTCTTTCAATGTCTTCTCGGTTTGATAGACAACGCTGTCTGCATTATTCTTCAGATCGATTAATTCACGCTTTTTCTTATCTTCAGTCGCGTACATCTCGGCCTCTTTCTGCATACGTTCAACCTCTTCTTTTGACAGTGTTGTCGAGGCCGTAATCGTGATTTTCTGCTCCTTTCCGCTTGCTTTGTCCTTTGCCGATACGTTCAAAATTCCGTTCGCATCGATATCAAATGTTACTTCGACTTGAGGCACGCCTCGGGGTGATGGCGGGATACCATCGAGATTAAATCGTCCCAGGGTCTTATTATCGACAGCCATTTCTCGCTCGCCCTGAAGCACCAAGATATCAACCGATGTCTGGTTGTCGGCGGCGGTTGAGAAAATCTGCGACTTCGATGTCGGAATGGTAGTATTGCGTTCGATAAGCTTTGTCATCACACCGCCCAACGTTTCAAGACCTAATGAAAGCGGGGACACGTCGAGAAGTAATACGTCCTTAACCTCTCCCTGTAACACGCCTGCCTGAACCGCAGCGCCGATAGCAACAACCTCATCGGGATTTACTGAGACGTTCGGCTTTCTTCCGAAAAACTTTTCGACGGTCTGCTGAACAAGCGGCATGCGCGTCATGCCACCGACCAAAATTACTTCGTTGATTTGATTTGACTGCAAGCCGGCGTCAGAAAGTGCTTTGCGGCATGGCTCGAGGGTTTTCTGCACCAAGCCATCGACAAGCTCTTCGAGTGTTGAGCGGGAAAGTTTCAATACTAAGTGCTTGGGACCCGACGCATCCGATGTAATGAACGGTTGGTTGATCTCTGATTCCATCGCCGTTGAAAGCTCATGTTTTGCTTTTTCTGCCGCCTCTTTCAAGCGCTGCAACGACAGCTGGTCTTTTGACAGATCGATCCCGCTTTCTTTTTTGAACTCCGAGATAATCCAGTTAATGATAATGATATCAAAATCATCGCCGCCCAGATGGGTATCACCGTTGGTTGCTTTTACCTCTACGGTGTCATCGGCAACTTCCAAGACAGACACATCAAACGTTCCGCCACCAAGATCGTACACAACGATTTTTTCGTCCTTCTTTTTATTAAATCCGTACGCAAGTGCAGCTGCCGTTGGCTCGTTAATAATACGCTTCACGTCAAGTCCCGCGATTTTGCCAGCATCCTTAGTGGCTTGTCGCTGTGCGTCGTCAAAATATGCCGGCACCGTGATTACCGCCTCGGTGATTTTTTCGCCCAAACGATCTTCCGCATCGCTTTTCAGCTTTTGCAATATCATCGCGGAAATTTCCTGTGAGGAGTACTCTTTACCACCCATCGCGACTTTTACCGCGTCGCCCGCCTGTACTATTTTGTACGGCACGAGTTTCAGATCGCGCTGCACTTCTTCGTCACCAAAACGACGCCCGATAAGACGTTTCACCGAATAGATAGTATTCTCAGAGTTCGTCACGGCTTGACGCTTTGCAAGCAACCCCACCAAACGCTCTCCCGACTTACTCATTGCAACGACAGACGGCGTGGTCCGATTGCCTTCTTTATTTTCCAGCACCTTTGGCTCCCCCGCTTCGATGACCGCCATGCAGGAGTTTGTTGTACCAAGATCAATACCGAGTATTTTACCCATATATTTTAATCAACAATGGAACACTATGACACTGTAGCAATCACTGCTAACGGTGGCATATTGTTACACTGTTACATTGTTATCTGATGAGTTAGCTTTTTTATTAACAATAACTTTTGCAGGGACGATGACATTTCCTCGGAAGGTATAGCCGGGACTTACCTCCTGCGTAACGACTCCGTCCTCATGCGTGTCGACCCGCTCTTCCCCGACAGCGTAGTGCTTGCTGGGATCAAACGGCGTTCCAACGACACTCTCTGTGTATTCTTCGACACCCAACCCTTTCATAATCTCTTTCATCTGCTTATAAATCTGTTCAATCCCTTTCACCCACTCCGAGTCCTTCAATTCCACCGGAAGATACTGGAATGCTTTTTTGAAGTTGTCCAGAATGGGGATGTATTGTGCCGCACTTGTCATCATTGCCATGCCTGCCAATTCATCGCGTCGCTTTTCTGTTTCATTTTTGAAATTCACGTAGTCGGCTTTCGCACGCTTCCAACCATTCAGATTCTCCTCATTTTGTTTTGTGAGCTCTTCAAGTTCGTGTTGGAGCTCTTCGATTTTTATAAACGCGCCTTCGAGGGTTAGTGTGTCGTCGGACATATATTCTAGGTTATAGGGGTTAGGGTCTAGGGGTTAGTTGAATGTGAAGGGTTAGTGGCTTATGGTGAGTGCTTGAAGGAGGGCCATGTTTTTGCCATAATTCATACGAAGGGGGCCAATCAACCCAACGATGAGCTGGTGATTTTGGAAGGAGACCGATACTACGAGCACGCTGCAGGTTTTTCCAAAATGTTTTGCATCACCGATAAACATGCAAGGATCGTGCGATAGTTCCTCTTGAACTGATGCGATTCTCTCTTCGAGGGTATCGAGGATACCAACGATTTCTTCCATAAAATCAGGGCTATCAAATTCGGGCTTTTCGGACAGATTCTGTATACCTGCAGTAACTGCGTTGGTACCGATCGCAACAAACGCAATCTCACTGGCAATATCGGCAAGAACGCGAGCAAGCTTTTTCAGAGAACTCGGTGAGGTATCGGTCAACGATTGGAGCGTCTGATCAAGGTACGTTACTACTCTGTTGGTGAGCCGCGCGGGACGCAGGTGTTCAATATACAACCGATATCCCTGTTTTGTCGGAACACGGCCCGATGACGTGTATGGCTGAAACATGTATCCCGCCTCCTCCAGGAGAGCCATTTCGCTTCGAATGGTTGCGGTACTCCAGGTAAGGCGATACCGCTCGACAAGCACCAGCGATCCAACCGGATGGGCAGAAGAGATATACTCATCGACCAGCTGCGTCATCAATTCTATTTTTCGTTCGTCCATTGTGATTAGCACTCAAGTATTGAGATTGCTAAAATAATACAAAAATAAAAAAACCTTGTCAAGGGCTTCCTCAAAAAAATGTCGGGGGCTGCTAATGCAAACCCCCGAACATAAACTCTAGAGCAAACGCCGTGCGACCGCATCATCGATCGCTCCGGCATCTATTGCCCATCCCCACTGGTGGATGATGGGCTCGAGTTGCTCGAGAGTCGGCCCTTGAACACCCTGCCCAAGGTGGAGTTCCTGTGTCTCGGCTTCACCGTTACCGAGTTCGCTGGAAAACTCCATAGCCCCCCCATTTCAACATTACCGCCGATATTGTTAACCGCGCAGAGCCCTTCCCTCCAAAAGAGCTCTCTTGCGCATCAGCTTGATCGTCAGTAAAATAATACGCCTTTTTACAAAAGCGTATTATTTCACCAACGATCGAATGGAAAGTTCTTACCCGCGGCTAGTGCCGCCATAAATGACCGTATTCCCAGTTCATCTTTTTTATCGTGGCTGGTAACGGTCGCGTAATAGCTGCGTGCTGCCTTTCTATCTCCCCTTGCATATGCCGTATGACCAAGACCGACAAGCGTTCGCAGGGCTGGACGATCGTGGGGATGCGCCCACGAAAGCGTCACGGGCCAGGAATGCTCATAGTAGCAATCCAGCAAGTGTTCCGCCTCCTTATACCATCGCCACGCATCGAAAAAATCCTTGTGAGCACGGCTTACCGCGCCAAGACCGTTATGTGCTTCGATACTGTCAAAGACCGTCAGGTGCGGATCTCTCTCATATGCAAGAACGCGATGAAAATGTTTTTCCGCCTTTTCAAGATTCCCCAATTCAAACGCTCCCCATCCCTCATCGATATCCGTGCTGTATTTTGTCCGAAGATAGCTCAAAAGCATATATTATGCTCTGCTGATTTTGAGAAAATAAAAGCCCACGCCCAGGAAGAGAAGGGTCAAGAATACCGAAATCGCTAGAGCGGTTCGCACGGGATCTCTCTGTGGTCGATTCGGCTGTGATGGTAGTCCAAATCCTTGTTCCTTTTCATTTTTTTGCCATGCGGCGTTTATATCGCCCTGTACCGGATCTGATCCACGGGCAACCGACTCACCAAGGACCCCCTGCTTTGGCACTTGCTGTTGTACAACCGGCACGCTGGCTGACTTCCCTGCAACCGGTACACCAAGAGGTGATTTTACTGTCTCTGGTGTCGCAACATTTTTTTGAACCGGTTTTTGACCGACAGCACTCTTGCTCACCGACGGATTGACTGGCAGCTTTGGTGTGAGCGTTGCCGCGACCTGTTCTGCTATCGATATGAGAGTCGCCTTATTCTGACCGGCACTCGCAGTAGATGCGGGGGCAGACGAAGAACCGAGCTGCGTGCCTTGTGATGACTGACTAGAAACCGGTGCTTGGACAACCGGCTGAGACACGGGTGGTGGTGGCGGTGGGCGCTTTGTTATTGTCTTCATTGGCGTCACGTATCCGTTGTTCGAAGGATTTTGATCGGTCGTGTTCGTCTCAATTTTGACCATGATATTGTACGTCCCCTCGATGGGCGTCCAGTCGATCCATACATCTTCATTCGCACCATTTGCTTTCAGAGAAAAAAAACTTGGCGCTCCCAATGCACCGGCGCCTTGAAAAAAACTGACTCCTCCCGTAATATCGTTCGTTCCAAGATTGATAATGTTCGCATACACGCGCACGGTCTCACCGGCGAAAAAATTCGCCGGTGAAAAAGAAACACTTCCCTCACTTATTGCCGCGTCAAACTGAAATTGCGATGCGAGCGCCATTGATGGCGCTATCAATGCAAGTAAGGAAATGAGTATAAGAAATTTTTTCATACCTATGATGGAATCTAGTATATCATACATATATGATAAAACCAGTGAATCCCGGAAATATTATACGACCCGCGTATACCCGCCCTTCACTCCGTTTTTTGAAAAAACAATCTGCCAGAGCTGCCCCTTTCTCGCGCGGAACAAACCCGCTGAGGATAGAAGATAAAATCGCCACATACGATGGAATGTTTCCGAATACTTTTGAGACAATTCCGGCCATGCGCGCTCAACGTTGGCATACCACTTCATAAGAGTCAGATCGTAGTGTGCACTGAAATTATGCCAATCCTCCATCACGAACAAACCTTCGCTTGCCAGCGCAACCTGACCGACAGAGGGAACCAAACTATTGGGAAAAATATATTTCTCAAACCAAGGATCGCCAACTGTTTCCGACGTACTCCCTCCGATGGTGTGGAGGAGAAACAAGCCGTCGTCTTTCAACACCCGTCTGACTACTTCAAAGAATACGCGGTGGTTTTTTGCGCCAACATGCTCAAACATTCCGAGTGATACGACCGTGTCAAATGACCCGCTCGTCGCGCGATAATCCTGTATATGAATTTCTATCGGTAGACCTTTCGCGCGTTCGCGCGCAAGCGCCGCTTGCTCTTTTGAAACAGTCAGACCGGTGCCACGTACGCCGTATTTTTTTACTGCATAGATGAGAAAGCTTCCCCATCCACATCCGATATCCAGCACATGATCTCCTTTTTTTAATCCTATTTTCCGACACACGAGATCGAGCTTTGCCTCTTGTGCTTTATCAAGGGTCATCGCGCCGGAGCCTTGCGCGGAGGCGGACCAATACCCGCAGGTATACGTCATGCGCTTGTCCAACATCCGCTCAAACAGATCATTGCCCGTATCATAATGACGCTCACCGATGATAAACGCGCGCCGACCCGCCTGAGCATTCACAACACGCGCAAGCAATCCTGCCGCAACCGCGCGCCATGACTGCACCTTTTTGTCGAGATCGAGAAGCAGCATACGCTCGATACACTGATCGAGATGCTCGCAGTCCCACCAACCGTCCATATATGACTCACCCAAACCCAGAGACCCATCGGAAAGGACGCGACTATAAAACCGCTCATTGTGCACCTGAATATCCCAATCACGCGATCCGTTGATACGAATATCACCGGGCGCGATAAGTTCCTCGACGGTTTTTTTGAAATGGTGTGTACTCATGTTAATGGACTCTTAACTCAGTGGTTCGGTGACCTCGCCACAATAGCTGGTCTTCATTGCTTTGGCATAGTCGGCAATAGTTGAGCAAATACCGTTTCCTGCCAACCACCGCACCTTTATATCGATCGCAATATCGGTAGAATCGAGGCAGGCGATGGCACCAGCACCGATTGCGGCCATACCGCTGGCGTCAATAGCAGAGTCGGCGGTGCCACCGATAAAGCGTGATGCCATAAAAATCGGTGTCATATAATCCTTGGTAGCTTGCTGAATAACGGGGAGCAAATTATAAGCACCCTCTGTGCACACATTCCCCTCACCCAGCGACTTTAAAATCATTGCCGATACGCCTCCTCCGGTTATGAAGGAAAGAAGAAGATTGGGATCGAGACCCGGAGTGAGCTCAAAAGAAATAACGCCGCGAGCAAATTTCGGCGCCAGGTGGATTTTTTCCAAAGCGTTCTTCTTGAGACGAACCCTGTCCGAAAAAATATTAATGCCACGCGAATTGATGATACCGGCATCCAAAACCGCCGGCGTCTGCATGGCATCAAAGGCACGCTCACTCACCTTGATAGCACGACATCCGAGGAGAACGCGATTCCAAAAATTGATCAACACATCGGCTATCCCTGAGTCGATGCATACCTCTAGTGTCCGAAACATATTTTCGAGATTGAATCGTCCATCGCCGCCTTCCTGGTATATCGGATTCTGAGATCCGGTGATGCACACGGGGATACGAAGTCCGCTTTGTCCGGGAACGGGACCATGAAGGGCAAAAGACAACGCGGTCGCCGTATAGCAAAGCGTGTCAGTACCGTGGGCGATACCAACAGCATCGATACTCTCTTCGTCTTGTGCCTTTTTGATACGAAAGATCAACTTTTCCCAGTCCTGAGGCGTCATACTGGACGACTCTTTTACGGTGATGACTTCGTAGATAATATCAAATTTTTCTGAAAACTTTTCGATAACCGGATCGACCGCGGTTTTAAAAATCGCCGCATCCTTCGGCGGTGCCGATACGATGATGCCATTTATCTCTGTGGGCACCTGCCCGATAGTACCACCATTATAGAGAAAGAGAATTTTCTTTTTTGGTGTCATAGATATTCGTGCTAATCAACATTGTTTAATATCTGGATGGTAACAGCTTTCAATAAAAAAATCCAGAAAAATCGAAGCCGGCAGATCTCTGTAGAAAGTACAAAGGATAACTGCCGGCTTTTTCTGTGCCACCTGTCCAGGGCTCATCCTGCCCGGGCAAGCCCTTCCACCCCGCTCATTTCCCGCGGTAGGGGTGGTGACGCGTGGCGCTCATCCATAAGCATACCTCCTTCGTTTGCCTGGAAGTATCCAATGATACTGTGTAAAAAAATACTGTCAACTTTTAGCACTGAAAAGTATCCACTTCCTTTTTTCTACCCCCCCCCTATACTCTAACTGATCACGGTGCACATGGAGGGTGCGCATACGTTTTCATGGAGGAGACATGGAGGAGAAAGGTTTTTCACTGGAGTACACCAGCGCATCATGCGCGCTACGTTAGGAGAAGGTCATGCGTTCAAATTCTGGGAACACTCTGCGGGCAGGGCTGAAAATCGCAGAAATTCTAATGGGCGAAGGGCATCATATGCCGGACGGTCCGCGGCGAACCATTACTTTTTTGGTTGGGGAGGCCTACTCATACGGCCCGAATATGCTGGTCGATCTCGATCAAGCGATCCGGGCAAAGGCGAATGCAGCCCTGAAGCTCATCATCGCAAACGTCCGTGTTGAGGGTCCAAAATATGCGGGGACTATCCTGAACGAGAGCCAGGACATGCTCCCTGAGAAAGCGAACGGGGATAATCGGGAGTTTCCCGATGGGGCCGAGGAGCTTCTTGGAATTCAGTATTCTGGGGCGGAGTTTGAAGCACTTCGCACAAAGAATCAAGCACTCGTAGCTGAGGTTGCTGTCCTTCGAACAAATCTCGCACAAGTTCAAGCGTCGGCGGAGGGACTAGCCAAAAGCAATCATGAGTTAAAGGCGATGATAGCCAAGCTAGAGACTGACTCTCACAAGGAGAAAGTCTCACCACCCACACCATCCCCGCCACCGGAGGCACCAGAAGAAGACGTCTCCGACGAGGACAAAGTCATGCTCGTGACGGACGAGCAGGTGCTCGACGCGATCGAGCTCGTCGCGCATTCGACACTTATTGGCACCAACCAGTACACGAGGTGCAAAAAAGTGTATGCGACAGCGGACGGAGATGGGATGCGCGGTGCGCGTTTCGGCAACCTGACCGGTATCATCGAAGGAATCAGGGACGGAACCTTCGAGAAATGGATCGCAGAACTCCAAAGAGGTTGGCCTGCGAGAAAGTCCCCTGGTCTTTTCTACACTCTCAAAGCATTTCTCGTCGACGAAGAGGTCTTCGGTGACGGGAACGGTAGCATTTCGATCGATAAGATCAGGAAGGCGCTTGTGCCCCTGCTCATAAAGCGGGGGTATCAACCAATCCTCTCTGACTAATCATCGGGAAAAAGCCAAAATGAGCCCGGACACTTCTTTACGAGGTGCCCGGGCTCAACATTTTTTGTAGCCCCACGGGGAATTCCGTAGTCATTCCATCCACTGGATGGAACTCCTGTGCCCTGGGCATACATCAACCTGCCACCGGCAGCTTGACGCTCGCTTCTTGTTTCCGGCAGAGCCGGACCATGCTACGCATGGCACTCATGCCCGTCCGATTCCCTCGTGCCATACACAGAAAAAAAGACCTGATTCATCAGATCTTTTTTTCTGGTAGCCCCACGGGGAATCGGACCCCGGTTTACAGGATGAGAACCTGTCGTCCTAACCACTAGACGATAGGGCCAAAACACAAAATTTCTAATTCACCTAATTCCTAATTGACCTAATAAAATCTCAAACCAAAAATAAACTCAAAGTATCAATTCCTAAATTTCAATCGTTATTAATTTGGTGCTTTGCGCGGTTGGGATTTGTTTAGATAATTAGGTTAATTAGAGTAATTAGGTCAATTTTAAGCATGGTTATTTAATGGGGTTCAAACCATGCTACAGCCATTCCGCATCTTGGCGGACGAGAAGCTCTTTCGCGCGCAACGGTTCTGCCATTACTTCCTTGACAATACGCTCCATACGCAAAACATTCTGTGATCCTTTGAGCAAAATAACATCGCCTTTTTGCATAAAACTCTGTAGTGCATTGCCGGCTGATGCTGAATCATTAAACACAAAAATATGCTCTGAGTCAAGCGAAGTCGCGCCGAAGCATTCCGCGGAGGCGGACTTGTCCTCGCGGGCGCCGTGCGCTAGAAATTCTGCTGCCGCGCCAACCGCAAAAAGATAATCGATCCCTTTTTGTGCTGCGTATGCGCCGAGCGCGCGATGTTCTTTCTCGGTATGCTCGCCCAACTCGCGCATGTCTCCAAGCACCGCAATTCGTCGTGCCGACGTGTCGATCTCGAATGACATCAATGTATCGAGAGCTCCCCGTGCCGCATTCGGTGATGAGTTATAGGTATCGTCGATCAACAGCGTGTGTTTGATACCGGGAATGAGGTGCATTCGTCCCGGTGCGGGCTCTGCCAGATGCAGGCGCGAGGCAATCTCGGCAAGGGGTATATGATAAATACAGCCAACGGCGGCACCGGCGATAATAGACGGGAGGACGTGACGACCAACAAGCCGCGGAAATTCTGCTCGAACCGACGCTCCCTTATAGGTAATCGTACACGATATACCGCTTACCCGTTCATTGTTGTCCGGGAAAAAAGCATACTGTTCAGATATATCTGAGATACCCAGTAATGCTTCCTTGTTCTGACCAAATGTCATCACGCACGAACGCGTGTTCTCTGAAAGAGGGAGCAATGCGGGATCATCGGCGTTCAGTACCATCCAGTGATCACTCGTTGTATGGCGACAAAATATCTTTTTTTTCTCGCGAATAATATTTTCAAGTGATCCAAACAGTTCAAGATGTGCGGGACCTATGGCGGTAATAACACCGATTTTCGGTGGGGCAATGGATACGAGTTTTTCAATATCCCCTGGCGCATCGGCGCCCATCTCAAGAACAAGAACCGAAGGATAACTGGAATCGTGTCGAACAAGCAATAAAGTAGCGCGAAAAAAAATACGCACCCAACCGCTTAATGAGCGAGCTGGCGCATGCATGCCGATAATGGTAAGGGGGAGACCAAGTTCATTGTTATACGACTTTTCGTTGCCGCGAACAGCAAAGCTTCCAGACAAGACACGTACAATCGCCTCCTTAGCCGTTGTCTTGCCGACACTCCCTGTCACGCCAATAACATCAGGCCCGTATTTTTGTATAATAGCCCGTGCGAGTGTCGCAAGCAGTTTTTGCATAAGTGATTTCATGGTCAAGGAATTGTTACATTGTTACATGGTTACACTGTTCATTCTCTTAACAATTTGACACTATAACAATGTAACAATTTATTTCTCATCCGGTGGTATCTCAAAATACTGAAGCATAAATTTTGCAAGCTCACCGAACAGCGGTGCTGCCGAGCTCTCTGCCCACTGCACATCGCGTGGATGGTCGATTTTCACCAGCATAACAAAACGTGGATTATCCACCGGCGCAAATCCCGCAAACGATCCGATACTGTCGTTCCGTTCATATCCCCGCCCATCCTTTCGCGGCACCTGGGCCGTCCCAGTCTTGCCGGCGACATAGTAGCCATCAACCCCCGCGTGTTTCCCGTGCCCTTTTCGGACAACATTGACAAGCATGGCGCCCATGAGTGATGCCGTGCGCTGTGATACCACCTGTCGTACAACCTTTGGTTCGGTACGCACCCGTGCGCCGTCGGACTTGATGATTTCGTCGACGATATAAGGTTGCATAAGCTTACCACCGTTTGCGAGAGCGCCATAGACAGCGACCAGCTGAAGCGGCGTCGTTGTTAATCCTTGACCAAATGAGGCGGTCGCCATATATATTTCCTGTTTTTCTTTCAATGAAGCAATATTTCCCGAAACCTCCTTATCCATTTCTATCCCTGTTGTCGCGCCAAAACCAAATTTCTTTACGTACTCATAAAATTTTTCCAAGCCCACTTTCCGTGAAACGAAAATAACACCGGTATTGAGTGACTTATCGAGTACATCCATCATCGTCGACCTGCCATTTGCTTTGAGATCAGAATTTTTAATGGTAAATGACCCGATTTTAACCGCGCCGGTATCGTCGTAGGTCGTTGCCGGCGTTACTTTTTCAAGATCGATACCCATAGCCATCGTAAATGGCTTAAAAATAGAGCCGGGCTCATAGGGGGTAAAAAGCGCCGGATTATTGTAGGTAGAGATATCTGCCTTTGAATATTCTTCTGGATCAAAGTCGGGCGCGCTGCACATAGCGAGAATCGCACCGGTTTTTGGATCCATAATGACAAGAGAGCCGCCATCAGCCCCATGGAGCAAAACCCATTTTTTGAGTCGATCGCACGCCATAAGCTGAACAACACGATCGATAGTCAACACCAGCGATGATCCATTGACCGACTCGACACGCTGCTGGTTACCGAGCGGAATAAGTGCGCCAAACTGATCGGTTTCCGATGAAAAAGACCCCTCTTTTCCGCGAAGAATATCGTCAAAATATCCTTCCAGTCCGTAGAGACCCTTGACGATATTCGTATCACCGACGTGTCCGACAAATCCAAACAACTGTCCTCCAAGACCCTTCTCAGGATAGAATCGAAATGTTTCTGACGTCGCGTTAATACCTCCGATTTTTAGTTTTTTTATCCGATCCCACACGTCATCGGTCACCTTATGTTTCAAGACCTCGTAGGAATCGTCTTTTTTCTGAACTTTTTCAACCAGCACCGTTTGTTCTATTGCGAGAAGAGGCGCGAGCTGTTCCGCCACCTTGACGGGATCCTCAATCGCTTTGGGCACCGCGTACACGAGCTTGTAGTCGCGATTCGTTACCGCGGGAAAAAGCTTATCCCCATCAAGATCGATGAGATAGGTCCCCGTGCTGGTTGAATCGGTGCGCTCACGCAGATAGAGTGTCCCTCGTTCTGGATGAATTTTTTGAAAAAACTGATGCTCATCGTCTGCCATCTCCTTGTACTGTGCGTAGCCAAGAACCTGCAGTGAGAACATGCGCACGATAAGGATCGCTATGATAAAAAAAAGAACCCCTCGAAGGAACGTAATGCGATCACCGAGAAAAGACCCCATTTTTGACCGACCATGCTTAATGTATTTTTTTCGAAATGGAGTCATAGTTACGCGCTCTTCTTCTCTTCACCGATTACCCTCATATCACCGATCATCTTCTCAAATCCGCGAACGACATCTGCGGTTGTATTCAGTCCGCGTATTTGCCGAAGAAGATCGCCGGCACGAGAATCACTGTGTTTTTGCGCTCGCTCGACCAGTACCGATTTAATACCTGCAATAAGCATCGCATTTTCTCGGAACTCGGGGTCATGAAGTGGTGTGAACAGACCGCCGTGTTCTGCTGGTTGCTGTTCTTCGAACGGAATACCCGAAAGGAGCTCTTGGATCATTTCCCTTTTTTCTTTATCTTTCTCTTTTTTCGCTATACTCTCAATTTTTTCATCGAGTTCTGGCGCAACCGATTCTTTGAGTCGACCGACAATCCCCTGGAGAATATCTATATTGGAACGAATGGCTGCCTCCGCATTTTCAATCATCACCGCCGTTTCCTCAGGTGACATTATTTTTGGGCGCAATTGAACAATATCGGCGCTCTTTTTCCCGGCACCACGTTCCTCAGCCATCCGCAGGGCAAGTACATCAAGACGAGCCCCATCTTTTTTATACACCGCGAGCTGCTCTTGCACTCCCTGCGTATGAATGCGAAAGCTCTTTTGCGCGCGAAACACATCTTCTTGTTTCTGCACCTCCGCGCGCTGTTCCTGGATTCCCGTCTGAAGCGACTCAAACAACTTTGTACGAAATTCCTGAAATCGAGGGTCTTTCTGAACTTCTTTTGGATCGCGTGGTTTTTTTGTTTGAGGATCCATAACGATACGACAATAGTCAAACAAATCCTGTTCGCTCAGTGAAAGAACGACCATAGGGAGATCGATACCCGGCACAATCCGTCCCGTCCCGGGTTCTGTTTGAGCGCCGGAAAATGTCGGCGTTCTAAGATAATCGAGATGGCGGAATACCCCCTGATGACGCACTGTCTCCTTCTCATGCTCGCTTGAAGGAAATTTCCAGTGTGCCTTTGTCTCCGTGAGCGTTTTCATCGTTACGTCGACACCCAGTGGCAGCATATCCGTCTCAGTATTGGGGTGAGTATCGTGGTAAGCGGGAATCTCGAGAACATGATCAACGCCTACCGTATAATCAACGATATCTGCTGTTGGGGTAACACAGGCATTCTGACCAAAAATTTTGTAGTCCTTCTGTGCCTGCCAAAACAGCGCCTCAATAACGCGCGGGAATAAAGCAGCAATGTCCATTTTCCCGGCAAGGTGCTCAGCCAAAAAAGTATCAGATGAAATCTTCTTTGGGTTGTCGTTATAAATATCCGCAAACAGCGTTGGATCCTGTGCTTTCTTTGCACTCAAAAAAGATATACCATCTGCCGGCTTATTGATACAGGTGTCTAAATATGCGATTACCAGACGAACATTATCTGCATAATCGGCCTGCGCACGCATCACCTCCCGAGGCATCTTTGCAACCGCTGGCTGCGATGTCTCGGGCTTCCGTGCCGATGTGCCTTCAGTAAGCCCCATCGTCTCACCATATGTTTTTAATTTTTCTTGCCAATTCATACGCGTTTCCTTTATTCCTATTTTTTCATATTTTCAACAAAAAGAAAAGGAACCTAAGGCACTGCAACTAAAAACAACCAGCGAACAGAAAAGACGCTGGTTGTTCTTAGGGTCTTAGCACGACGACCGAAGAAACTACTTACTGATCGATATTCTTTCCGAAAGAAACAAGGGGGTGACGCGTTCTTTCGGAAAGAATCGCGATCACGGTGTTGTTGGGTTTACTGCCGTCGCGACCGCTGCGGTTGTATCGATATACTCGATACGCTCAGAACGCACAAGGCGTAAATCGTCAATCTTTTTCTGTAAATTCTGAATGCTCTGCGCCTCTATGATATCAAGTGATATTCGCTGATTATCTTTCTTTTGCACTGCTATGCTGTGGGAAAGCTCCTTAATAGCGTATCCTTTGGTTGCTAATGCGTTCACCTGTACGAGATACACTAAGGAAAAAACAAGGACTGTCAAGAGTACGCCCACGTGCACTTTTGCAAGCTTGGAGAGCGACAGAGCAACCTTCCGGTCTCGAATACCGGGTGTTGACGACCATTTTGTTTTTATTTTGCGAAAGCTTATTGACATGCGACTAGGGGTTAGGGTCTAGGGATTAGGGGTTAGTATTTCCAATGCTCTGAGCTTCGCGCTGCGCGATGGAGGATTTTCTTCCTGCTCCTCCTCGCTTGGCACGATCGGTTTTTTTGTTAGAATCTGTCCGACTCCCTGCATCTTCATTTTTTTAAAAAACTGCTTCACAATTCTGTCTTCTAGCGAATGAAATGAGATTACCACTATTCGCCCACCGCCATTGAGCATCTCTACCGCCCGTTCAAGTGACTCCTCCAAGGCCTTCAACTCGTCGTTGACTGCGATTCTGAGTGCCTGAAACGTCCTCGTCGCGCAGTGGATACGGCCATGACGATACTTTCCCGGTATGGCGTGTTGAATAATATCAACGAGCTCTTTTGTCGTTTCGATGCGACTCTTCCCCCGATACTCGACGATTCCCCGTGCTATCCTCCGACTCCACCGCTCTTCCCCATACTGAAAAATAATGTCCGCGAGCTCTTTTTCTTTTTCTCGATTCACAATATCGGCAGCCGTCACGTCCTGTTCGGTCGAAAATCTCATGTCCAGTGGTTCGTCAGTCAAGAAACTAAATCCGCGCTCACTACTTTTCAACAAATCCATTGAGGTGCCGAGGTCGTACAGAACTCCTGAAGCGTTAAGGGTAGAGCGTTTAGCGTTTAGCATGTTGCGGAAGGTATCTTCGATAACTATTAACCTCTTGCCGAAACGCTTCAAGTGATTTTTTGTTCGCTTTATCGTCTCTGCATCGAGATCAAATGCTATCACAGAGCCCTTTGGACCATTCTTCTCGAGGATCGCTTCTGTATGGCCTCCACCCCCCAATGTACAGTCGATGTAGTGATGATTTGAAAGAACGTTGAGATAACCTATCGCTTCATTCAATAATACCGGTGTGTGCTTTGTCATCCCTGTGAACACTCAAATACTTTATTCTTAAAATCACAAATTCAAAATCTCAATCTCCAAATAAATCTCAAATCTCAAACTTCAAATCCACAGATGGTCGTGTGCAGTTTTGAATTTTGTCATTATGATTTATTTGTTATTTGTAATTTTAAATTTGGTGCTTATCCTTATACTCCCAGTCCCCCAAGCTGCTCAGCAATATCTCCACTATCCTCTTCCGTTTGGCATTTATAGGCCTTCCATGCTTCTTCGTCCCATACTTCAAGTCGGTTATACAGTCCAGTGATAACAACTTTTTTCTTGAGTCCTGCGTACGTTCGTAAGTAATCTGGCAAAACAACGCGTCCCTGCTTATCTGTCTCAACATCCATCGCGCCAGCGAGCATAAGACGGCTAAACGCGCGAGTATTGGCCTGACTTATTGGAAGTGCTGATATCTTCTGTGCCAATGCATTCCATTCGGTAAGCGTATAGAGGAAAAGACAATTATCGAGGCCTCGCGTAACGACCGCCCCGTTTTCCAGCTCCAAACGAAATTTAGCCGGCAACGCGAGCCGACCTTTTTCGTCGATGGTGTGTGAGTATTCTCCTATAAACATGACCGTACAGGGGTTAGGGTCTAGGGATTAGGGTCTAGTAGTCGCACTTCGCCACCGCGGGGCATGGGGATACGCGGTGGCAAAGGCGCTTTTCAGATACCCATAAAGGACAGCTCTATGGGTGAGTAAATACGACACGACAAGCATAGATGAGGGGTTAGGGTATAGGGATTAGGGTCTAGTGAAGTAATTAATTCCCTTTAATCCTAACTTTCTTTTGGTAAAAGCATTTTGGAGGGTTTTTATGACCGTGAGTCATTTAAGTATCCACATAAACCTCGACTTATCCCCACTTTCTCCCACATTTCACCAACGTGATTTCATTATACCCCACCTGAAAACCACTTTCAACCACTACCCTGTGCATAATTAAATGATTCAACGAATTTTCGCCGCAGAAAACGAATTTGTCATTCATAAACTCCCCAAAAACTGTCATCCCGGACTTGATCCGGGATCCAGCAGGAAAGAAAATCTTAAAATTTTGCAAAAAAATGAATTTCTGCTACTATTGCCATCATCTTG
>OBEQ011432575.1_pt1 | contig 35591 bp, 32 predicted proteins | sample 1670901 | NCBI WGS metagenome assembly OBEQ01 (sample SAMEA104232315, study PRJEB22302) | groundwater metagenome | biome: forest; feature: aquifer; material: groundwater | place: USA | collected 2011-08-07 | depth 5.4 m | reverse complement strand
TAACCAATCGCGAATACAAATATGGCTTTGTCAGCGATATCGAGATGGACACACTTCCGAAAGGTCTCAGCGAAGAGGTCGTCCGTATGATCTCGGCCAAAAAAGAAGAGCCGGAATTTATGTTGGAGTTTCGGCTGAAGGCCTATCGGCATTGGTTAACTTTGACAGAACCGGAGTGGGCTAACGTGCGTTTTCCAAAAATTAATTATCAAGACATGATTTATTATGCCGCTCCCAAACAAAAAAAACAGCTTAACAGTTTGGACGAGCTTGATCCCGAAGTCCGCGCCACATTTGAAAAATTGGGAATTTCTTTGGAAGAACAAAAACGGCTTAGCGGCGTGGCTCTTTCGGGTGTTGCCGTCGATGCTGTTTTTGATAGCGTCTCGGTTGCCACTACTTTTAAAGAAAAACTTTCCGAACTCGGCATAATTTTTTGTTCTTTTTCCGAGGCGGTAAAAAATCATCCCGAACTTATTAAAAAATATTTAGGCTCGGTTGTTCCCTACACCGATAATTTTTACGCCACGCTGAACTCGGCCGTTTTTTCGGACGGTTCGTTTTGCTACATCCCAAAAGGAGTGCGCTGTCCGATGGAGCTGTCCACTTATTTTAGAATCAACGCGTCGGAGACGGGACAGTTCGAGCGAACCCTCATCATCGCCGAGGAAGGAAGTAGCGTCAGCTATTTGGAAGGATGCACCGCCCCGATGCGCGACGAGAACCAGCTTCATGCCGCCGTTGTTGAATTGCTGGCGTTGGATAATGCGCAAATAAAATATTCAACCGTTCAAAATTGGTATCCCGGCGATAAAAATGGCAAAGGGGGAATTTATAATTTTGTCACCAAGCGGGGAAAATGTGCAGGTGTTAATTCGAAGATTTCGTGGACACAAGTGGAAACCGGCTCCGCCATCACCTGGAAATATCCCAGTTGCATTTTACAGGGAGATAATTCGGTTGGCGAATTTTATTCGGTGGCGCTCACCAACAATTATCAACAAGCCGATACAGGGACCAAAATGATCCACATTGGAAAGAACACCCGGAGTACCATTATTTCCAAGGGAATCTCGGCGGGGCATGGACAAAATACCTATCGCGGACTGGTGAAAGTAATGAAGGGAGCGACCGGTTCCCGAAATTATTCGCAGTGCGATTCATTGTTAATGGGAGACAAGTGCGGGGCGCATACTTTTCCTTATCTGGAAATAAAAAATCCCACCGCCCAGATTGAACATGAAGCCTCCACGTCAAAAATCAGCGAAGACCAACTTTTCTACTTAAGACAACGCGGCCTCTCCAGTGAGGATGCGGTGAATATGATCGTAAACGGATTTTGCAAACAAGTGTTCAAAGAACTCCCCATGGAATTTGCTGTGGAAGCACAGAAATTGCTGGGAGTCAGCTTAGAAGGAGCGGTCGGATGACAATGCTAAAAATTAAAAATTTACACGCGTCGGTCATGAACAAGTCGATTCTTAACGGAATCGATTTGACAGTCAATCCTGGTGAAGTCCATGCCATCATGGGCCCCAACGGTTCCGGAAAAAGCACGTTGGCGCATATTCTCGCGGGACGAGAAGGTTATACCGTTACCGAAGGAGAAGTTCTCTATCAAGACAAACCTCTATTGACCTTAAGCCCGGAAGAACGCGCCCGCGAAGGAATTTTTTTGGCGTTTCAATATCCGGTCGAAATTCCGGGAGTGAATACCGTCTATTTTCTGAAAGCCGCCGTCAATGCTGTGCGTAAACATCGAGGTTTGCCAGAATTAGACGCCATCGATTTTTTAAAATTGATCAAAGACAAAATGAAATTCATCGAGATGAGTGAAAGTTTTCTGAACCGTTCGCTTAACGAAGGTTTTTCAGGAGGGGAAAAAAAGAGAAACGAAGTTTTACAGATGACGGTTTTGGAACCCACGTTGGCGGTGTTGGACGAAACCGATTCGGGATTGGATATCGACTCGCTCAAAATTGTCGCCAATGGTGTCAACGCCCTACGTGACAAAAACCGCTCGTTCATTGTGGTAACGCATTATCAACGACTGCTCGATTATATCGTTCCCGATTATGTCCATGTTCTTTCCAAAGGAAAAATTGTGAAATCAGGAGGAAAAGAACTCGCCTTCGAGCTTGAGAAAAAAGGATATTCGTGGACGGAAGAAACAGTAGGGGCTTGATTCATGGAAAATCTTTTTCACAGCCTGACCCAAAAATTTAAATCTGCCGATCCGGCATGGCTTTACCAACAACGAGAGAAGGCGATTATCCAATTTACCTCCCGCGGTTTTCCGACAAAACGGGAAGAAGCTTGGCGCCAAATTTCGGTGGCTCCCCTTCTAAAAATTTCTTTTCGGTCTCCAGCGGAAACTTCCCCTCCCCTTTCGGCAACGGACCTTGCTCCTTATTTTCTGGATGCTGCTAAAAATTCGACACTGGTTTTTGTGGATGGGCATTGGAACTCCGAACTTTCTTCAATAAGTGGGCTACCTGACAATGTGGTGGTGGAAAATATTCAAACGGCTCTTTCAAAACAGGAAGTACTCAAAAGTTTTTTGACAGCTCATCGTTCACTGGAAAATCCTTTTGCAATTCTCAATCAGGCTTTTTTTGCTGAAGGGGTGTTTTGTCGAATCCCAAAGGGAACACGAGTTAAAACACCAATCCATTTCCTGTTTGTTTCTACAAAAAATGCCAAAGATTATTTTGTAAATCCCTACAATTTTATTTTGGCCGAAACAGGAAGTGAGGCCACTCTCATTGAAAGTTATGTGGGGCTTGATGAAAACGTTTATTGGACCAATGGAGTGACCGAACTGGTTCTCGAAGAAAACGCCGGCATCGATCACTATAAACTTCAGCTCGAAAGCGAGGCGGCTTTTAATTTCAGCTCGCTGATCACTCATCAAAAACGATCGAGCCGACTCTCTTCGCATTCAACCATTCTCGGCGGCGCTTTAAGTCGTTACGATATTCAAACTAAGTTAGAGGGAGAAGGTGCCGATTGTACTTTGAACGGTTTTTTTATGGGGCACAAAAATCAACAGATGGATCACCATGTGCGAGTCGATCATTTAACACCGCATGGAACCAGCAACCAATTGTTCAAAGGAATTTTGGACGATAAGGCAAAAGGAATTTTCAACGGCCTAGTGGTGGTCCATGAAGGGGCTAAAAAAACCGAGGCGCATCAAAATATCCGTAACCTTCTCTTGTCCGAGTTTGCAGAAGCGGATCCCGAACCCCAATTGGAAATTCATAACGATGACGTCAAATGCACGCACGGCGCGGCTGTGGGACAACTTGATAAAAATGCCCTCTTCTATCTTCAGTCTCGGGGAATCAGTGCGGAGGGAGCAAAAAGTCTTTTGACCTACGCTTTTGCCAGCGAGGTGATTCAAAAAATCAAAGTGCCGGATATTCGTCATCGTCTCATGGAAACTGTACTCCAGCGATTGCCGGAAAGTACTATTTTAAAAGAACTTCAATGAGTTTTATGAACACAACCGCTAAAAATTTTCGGGTTGAAACTCTCGATGTTGAGGATATCGAAAAGATTCGTCAAGACTTTCCTGCCTTAAGCCTAAACATTCACGGCAAGCCGTTGGTTTATCTGGACAACGGAGCCTCGGCCCAAAAACCGCTGGCGGTTTTGGAAGCGATGGATCGTTTCTCGCGAGAAAGTTATGCCAATGTTCATCGCGGTGTTTATCAATTAAGCGAACAGGCCACCACGGCCTTTGAAGAAGCACGAAAAAAAGTTCAACATTTTATAAACGCGCGCGAAAGTCGCGAAATACTTTTTGTCAAAGGGACCACGGAAGGAATAAACCTCGTTGCCCAAACTTTTGGCCGACAGAATGTGAAGAGCGGTGATGAAATTCTCATCTCGGCGATGGAGCACCATTCCAACATTGTCCCGTGGCAAATGCTCTGCGAAGAAAAAGGGGCGCAGCTCCGCGTAATTCCCATGAACAGTACTGGCGAGCTGGAGATGGACAAATTTGAAAAACTTCTCAGTTCAAAAACCAAACTTGTAGCCATCACCCATATTTCCAATGCGCTGGGAACAATTAATCCGATTGAAACGATCATTCAAAAAGCACACGCAAAAGGGATTCCGGTTCTGATCGATGGTGCTCAAGCGGTTCCGCACATGACGGTGGACGTGCAAAAACTCGATTGCGATTTTTATGTTTTTTCGGGGCACAAACTTTTTGGTCCCACCGGAATTGGTGTGTTGTACGGCAAGGCAAAACATTTGGAAGCAATGCCCCCCTACCAAGGAGGGGGGGATATGATCAGCTCGGTCTCTTTTGAAAAAACAACTTACAATCATATTCCTTATAAATTTGAAGCTGGCACGCCGCACATTGTTGGCGCCGTGGGTTTGGGGGCTGCCATCGACTACATGCAGCAAATTGGACTCGATCGAATAGCCTCGTACGAACAAGAATTGCTGGAGTACGCCACCGAACAAATTTCGCAAATTAAAAAAGTACAATTGATTGGCACCGCTAAAAAAAAATCGGCTATTCTTTCGTTTACACTTGATGAAGTTCATCCGCATGATGTGGCGACCATTCTCGATCAAGAAGGAATCGCCGTCCGTGCTGGACACCACTGTGCTCAGCCAGTGATGGAATTTTTTAAAGTGCCAGCAACGGCACGCGCTTCATTTGCTTTTTATAATACGAAAGAAGAAATTGATCTGTTGATAAAAGGAATTAAGAAGGTGTTGGAGATTTTTAAATGACCCTTCGACAAACTCAGGATGTCCAATAGATAGGGGCATGGTGAGTATGTCGAACCATAATTTATGTCAAACCTACGTGACTTATACCAAGAAGTGATTCTTGACCACACCAAGCATCCCCGCAACAAGGGAATATTGGCGTCGGCCAATCGGCATGCAGACGGATTCAATCCTCTTTGCGGCGACAAGGTGCAAATTTTTGTCGATGTGGAAAATGGAATAGTCAAAGATATCCGCTTCGACGGAAGTGGTTGTGCCATTTCGACCGCCTCGGCGTCGATGCTGACCGAACATTTAAAAGGAAAGAGCGAAAAAGAAGTGGGGGTCCTTTTCGAAAGATTTCATAACCTGGTCACCGGCGAAAAAAAATTATCCGACGATACTCCGGATCTTGGCAAATTAATCGTTTTTGAAGGAGTTCGCGAATTTCCGATGCGAGTCAAATGCGCCACCCTCTCTTGGCATACGCTGATGGCGGCGTTAAAAAATGAGAAGAAAGAAGTAACCACGGAGGATTAATGAGCGACGAACTTAAAAATCAAATTATTGAAACTTTAAAAACAATTTTCGACCCTGAAATTCCTGTGAATATTTACGAATTAGGTTTGATTTACGAAGTCAATCTCGATCCGGCTGGCGCCTGCGACATCAAGATGACACTCACCTCCCCCAACTGCCCCGCCGCGCAGTCTCTTCCCGCTGAAGTAGAAACAAAAACAAAAGCCGTTCCGGGAGTCTCGGATGTTAAACTCGAAATTGTTTGGGAACCCGCCTGGGGCCCCGACAAAATGACCGAAGCAGCACGGTTGCAACTGGGAATGTTTTAATGAAGAATCCGATCTACCTCGACAACAATTCCACCACCCCCATGGATCCCGAAGTTTTGGCGGCCATGATCCCCTATTTTTGCGAAAAATTTGGAAACCCCGAAAGTCGCTCGCACGCTTATGGTTGGCAGGCCGCAGAGGCTGTGGATCAGGCGCGAAAAACAATCGCTAGAGCTATTGGCACTTCTCACGATCCAGGAATCATTTTTACAAGCGGCGCCACCGAATCGAATAATTTAGCCATCAAAGGAATCGTGCACGGCAGTGGAATCAAACCCGCTCACATCATCACCCAAAAAACGGAACATAAGTGCGTCCTCGACTCGTGTGCTACGCTTGAAAAAGAAGGACATGAGGTGACTTATTTAGATGTGGATTTCGAAGGAAAAATAAAGTTGGAAGATCTGAAAACAGCGCTTCAGAAAAACACCGTTCTCTGTTCCATCATGACGGCCAATAACGAAATTGGAACTCTACAACCGATTAAAGAAATTGCGTCACTCTGTCATTCGAAAAATATTCTCTTCCATACGGACGCTGTTCAGGCGATGGGGAAAATTCCAATCCATGTTGAATCGGATGGAATTGATTTATTAAGTTTGTCGGGACATAAAATTTACGGCCCCAAAGGAATTGGCGCTCTTTATATTTCTAAAAAAAATCCGTCGATCAAAGTCTCACCTCTTTTACAAGGAGGAAACCAAGAACAGGGCCTACGATCGGGCACTCTCAATGTGCCCGGAATTGTAGGATTGGCAAAGGCTTTGGAGCTAGCCAGCCAAAAAATGCCTGACGAACAAAAACGTCTTTCGCAATTAAGAAATTATTTTATAGATAAGATCGAAAAAGAAATTGATCTCGTAACCATCAATGGATCGCGCACCGATCGACTTCCAACAAATATCAGTTTCACTTTTGATTTTGTAAAAGCGGATGAATTGATCATGGCCTTGCCCGAACTTGCTTTTTCAACAGGATCGGCCTGTAGCTCTGGCTCCAACGAACCTTCTTACGTCATGCAAGCGTTAGGAGTTTCTCCAAAAGCGGTCTTGTCCACAGTCCGCTTTGGTCTGGGACGCTGGACAACGGCTAAAGAAATTGATTTTGCCGTTGACAAATTAGCCGTGGCGGTCAAAAAACTGCGGAGTCAATCACTAGAATATGAAATGGCAAAAGGGGTTTCTTCATGAGCGAACAACATCAGCACGCGGGACACGCGGAGCAAACAATCATCTCAACCAGTTCTGGAAAACTTGCCAACGTCAAATATATCATTGCCGTAGCCTCGGGCAAAGGGGGGGTTGGAAAATCGACCGTCGCCGTTAACCTGGCTTGTGCGTTAACTCAGATGGGACACCAAGTAGGGCTGTTGGACGCCGACATTTACGGCCCCAGCCAACACATCATGCTGGGGCTTAAAAACGCCACTCCGCAGGTCTCCCCCGAAAAAAGAATTTTACCGATGACAGCGCACTCTCTTAAAGTCATCAGCTTTGGTTTTTTTGTCAAAGCAGAAGAAGCCGTTGTTTGGCGCGGACCGCTGGTCGCAAGAATGCTCCAGCAATTTGTTGAGGATGTCGAATGGGGCGCGCTCGATTATCTCGTCGTCGATCTCCCTCCCGGTACCGGAGACATTCAACTAACGCTGACACAAATTCTTGCCGTCTCTGGAGTTGTGATTGTCACCACGCCGCAAGATGTCGCGCTGGCAGACGCCATCAAAGGGGTCAGTATGTTTCAAAAAGTGAAAGTGGATATTTTGGGAATTGTCGAAAACATGAGTGCTTTCTCTTGCCCTTCATGCGGACATGAGACCCCAATCTTTTCGAAAGATGGCGGCCAAAAAACAGCAGCCATTCTCAAAGTCCCATTTTTAGGAAAAATCCCGTTGGAAACCGACACACGCGACGCTGGCGACAAAGGGACTCCCATCATCGTCTCCCAGCCCCAATCAGCACAGGCCAAACGCTTTTTGGAAATTGCGGTGGATATTGACAAAAAAGTCCGCGAAAAAAAATCCGCCGTTTCAAAGTTTGAGGTCTGAAAGATGCCGATAAACCAGGTAAGTATAATTGTCGGGGTTGGCCAACTCGCCGATGGTTGTTAGCCCCACCTTCAAAATTTGTTGAATAGCGTCCGTCATTTTCTGATTTAATTCCTTCCACGGAGTTTTGGTGATCATCTGGATGATTTCGTTTTCTAAAAAATTTGTAAAAAACCCATCGCTCGCCAACAAAACAGCATCTCCCTTTTTGAGCGTAAATTCGGAAGTGGTGGGAAGACCTGAAAGTTTCACCACTCTTTTTCCCTCTTCGATAAACTGATAAGTAGCTTCGGGGCTTCCGACAGAATTAAGAATCACATTTCGAAGAGGATGGCGCCGGGCCATTTCGGGAGCGATTCTTCCTTCCTTTAGCATCAATTCGACCATCGACTGGTCACGAGTTTGAAAAACAATTTCAGGACCTCGAATCACATAAGCGCGCGAATCCCCAACGTTGGAAATGCGAAGGTGATCGTTGGAAATTTCGGCAAGAACAACCGTGGTGCTTCCCGTATCTTCATCCATTTTTCGAACTAAAGACTGATGCACCGTCTCAAACGCCGATGAAGAATCCCCTGTCTCGGAAATCAAACGCGGAATTTCTTGAACAACATAAGTCGACGCCTTTTCGGCACACCGATAAGCGCCCAACCCGTCGGCTACCGTCAACACCAGATGAGAATTATTTTTCGAATCGGGATAACTATAAGCACTGGCGGCATCCTGATTTTTCTTTCTCCCTTTTCCAATATTCGTTCGCCCAATAACTCGCTCCTTCAAAAATGGAGATAATTTTTCCTCCAAACACGCATCCCGCACATTATCCCCAATAAACCCCCCTTCTAACTTTAAAGAATCAGGATCCTTTTTTACAACCTTGCTCATTGGGTCAGTATAAAGGGGGTTCAAAAATATCTAAAGCTAAAACATCAAGCTAAAACCATCATTGACTGAATGGTCATTCATATGTCACACTTTCATCACTATGACACACAATCACCGCCCTTATTTTACCGACGAACACGAAATTTTTCGCAAAACGGTTCGTTCTTTTGTGGAAAAAGAACTCCTTCCTCACCAAAAAGAATGGGAATCGTCCAAGAAAGTTCCGAAAGACATTTTTAGGAAATTGGGGGAGCAAGGTTTTTTGGGAATTAGTTTGCCCGAAAAATATGGCGGCTCCGGGTGCGACTATTGGTACAAAGTTATTTTTGCCGAGGAATTTATCCGTTGCCGAATGAACGGCTTTGCCATGGATGTCATGGTTCATACCGACATGACAACACCGGTGATCAACAAACTAGGAACGGAAGATCAAAAAAATGAAATTTTAATCCCCGCCACCAAAGGAGAAAAAATTTGCGCGCTGGGAGTTACCGAACCGGGGGGCGGATCGGACGTGGCGCGTGTCCGGACCACCGCCAAGAGGGATGGAGATTTTTATATCGTTAACGGCGCTAAAACATTTATCACCAACGGTTCGCGTGCCGATTACATTGTTCTGGCGGTGCGAACTGGCCCTCCCGTTGTGGATGAAGCTTCTTTTAAATCGGCACACACCGGCATGAGTTTTCTTCTTTTCCCCACTCGAAACGAAAAGGGGGAACCAACTCCCGGCTTTAGTGTGGGACGTAAATTAGAAAAAATGGGAAATTATTCGTCCGATACCGCCGAACTTTCGTTTCAAGATTGCCGGATCCCCCGCCGTTATCTTTTAGGAGAAGAAAATAAAGGCTTCTATATCATCATGAATAATTTTCAGGGGGAACGCTTGGTCGCCTCCATCATGAGCACGGCGGGATCGCGTATGATGCTGGAGGATTCCATAAAATATGCCAAAGAACGAAGCGCCTTTGGACGAAAAATTTTGGACTTTCAAGTTTGGAAACATCGGCTAGCCCAATTATTTACCGAACTGGAAGCGGGCCAAGAACTCACTTACCGGGCTTGCGATCTTTTCAACCGCGGTATTTCTTGCGTGAAAGCAATCACCATGGCCAAACTTTTTACCACCGAACTAGTCAACAAAATAGCCGCCGAATGCGTGCAGATTCATGGAGGTTACGGTTATATGGAAGAATACGATGTTTGTAGGGCTTACCGCGATGTGCGCCTCCTCACCATCGGCGCCGGCACCAGTGAAGTGATGCGTGAAATTATTGCGAAAGAGACGGGGCTGTATTAGGACTTGTCGTCCTAGTTTTTCTTTTTAACTCGGAAATAAATAGCGCAAAAAACGACCGCTGAAAAAAAACTCAAATTAATCACGGAAAAAATTTTAAAAATATTATCCGGGGAAGTCCAGGCGGCAGGGCCCATTCCTACAATACAAATCCAGACTCCTATCGCCCAAACCAGGCTAAGGTCAGCCGACGATCGGCGTTGAATCATCCGAACTATCAGCGGAATGTTGAACAACGGTAGAATCAAAGAAGAAACCATCCCCAAGGCATGCACCACTAAATTTTGAGTCATTCATTTTCCTTTCTCACGCTCACCGTACTCCCCTCTCGAGAATAGACAACACTAAAAACAATCGGCTGGCAACAGACCGAACAGTCCTCCACATATTGCACGGGTGTGTCGGAGGGTTCCGGTTCCACCAAAATCAACTCCCAACAATAAGGACAAGTCACTTCAATTTCTTCGTTCATAATTGATATTGATCTTACACAAAAATGAGTTATCTTTCAACCATGACAAAAATAAATATGACCTACGAAGGGGACTTGCAGTTTCAAGCCATTCATGAACTTTCCGGCACAAAAATTAGCACCGATGCCCCGGTGGACAATCAGGGAAAAGGGAGAAGTTTTTCCCCCACCGACTTGTTGGCCACAGCCCTTGGGGCTTGCATGGGAACAATTATTGGAATTGTGGGAAAACGGGACAATATCGATCTGTCCGGCATGACCATCAACGTGGAAAAAGAAATGACAAGCCACCCAGTCAGACGTATCGGCGCACTGCGGGTGGACATAAAAATTCCTCATTCATTGAAAGAAGAAGAAAAGAAAAAATTAAAAATCGCGGCCGAAACTTGTCCTGTTCACAAATCGCTTCATCCGGATATTCAAGTCACGGTAAATTACTTGTGGCCATGAAAACTCTCGAACAAATTCTTTCTCTTTTCCAACCAACCGATTCGCTGGCAGTTCCTTTGGCCACAGGCCAACCGATGGCTCTTCTCAATTCTTTGAGTGGGCGAGAGGATTGGAAACGGCTCGAAATTTTCACCGGCCTTTTGACATTTCCCTATCCCATTTTAAGCAATCCCAACGTACATATCACCAGTGGTTATTACGGACCGATCGAACGTTATTTAAACGACAACGGCACCCACATGGAATATCTGCCCGCCAACTTCACCGGTTTTGAAATTTATGCGTTGAGAAAAAAACAGAGAGTCATCGCCACCACTCTGTCCCCTCCCGACAGCGATGGCTATTGTACTTTTGGAACGCACGGTGCCGCTGTCTATCGTCCTTTTATCGAGGCGCTCAAAAATCCAAATCAAATCGCCATTGCCGAGATAAACCCGCAAATGCCTGTCGTTTATGGTCTGCCTGAGTATGGTGACAACAAAGTTCTTTTTTCGGATCTTCAATATGCCTTTGAGGCCAATCAAGCCCAGGTGGAAGTGCCAGCAATCGAGACGAGCGAAATTGAAAAAAAGATTGCGGAATTAGTTTTGGGTCTCATTCAATCAAAAGACACGCTTCAATTTGGAATTGGTGGAATTCCCAATTATGTAGCTGATCTCCTGGCAAAAAGTTCGCTTTCGGATTTTGGAATTCACTCGGAAATGATTTCGGATGGATTTTTGAAACTTTGGGAAGCGGGAAAAGTTTCCAACCGCCACAAAGAAATTTTCCAAAACCAAACTATTTTTACTTTCGCTTTTGGAAGCCAATCTCTCTACGATTTTTTAGACGAACGAAAAGGAAAAAATAAACGGCAAGCGGTTTGTCTTCCGGCCAGCATCGTGAATAATCCCCACAACATTTCGCAAAACAAAAATAGCGTGAGCATTAATTCGGGTTTGATGATCGATTTTGCAGGACAGGTCTGCTCGGAAGCCATCGGCCTCCACCAATACAGCGGAGTTGGCGGCCAATTGCAATTTGTCGAGGGGGCTTACAACGCCGAAAATGGCAAAAGTATTCTTTGCATCAAATCGACCGCTACGGTTGATGGAAAAATGATTTCCAACTTCAACCCTACTCTTACCAAAGGCAGCATTGTCTCAACCCCGCGCCACTTCACCCAATATATTGTGACCGAATATGGAGTCGCCAATCTCTTCGGAGTCTCCGATGAAAAACGGGCGGAAAAGCTCATTGCTATTGCTCATCCCGATTTTCGTAATGAACTTCAAAAAAGTTACCAAGAAATAAAAAAGGATTTTTATAAAAGCTGATTCCACCTTGACATCTCCTCCCCAATCTTGTTTCTTAACTCCATTATGACGGCTCAATCTCTCGACTCCTTTAAAACAGCTGCCGAATTAAAAGTCGGCAATAAAACTTATTTCTATTTCAGCCTCAAAAAGTTGGAACAAACGGGGCTGAAGGTTCGACGACTCCCCTATTCTCTCCGAATTCTTTTGGAAAATTTGTTGCGGCACGAAGACAAAAAATCGGTGTCACAAAAAGATATTGAAGCTTTGATGAATTGGAATCCTACCGCTCAAATTTCGAGCGAAATTGCCTTTACTCCGGCCCGCGTCATTTTGCAGGATTTTACGGGAGTGCCGTGCGTCGTGGATCTGGCCGCCATGCGTGATGCGATGGTAAAGCTTAAGGGAGATCCCAAAAAAATTAATCCGCTTCAGCCGGTGGAATTGGTTATCGATCATTCAGTTCAGGTCGATGTCTTCGGCACTGCCGATTCGCTTAAAATAAATTCGGAAATCGAATTCGAGCGAAATAAAGAACGTTATTCTTTTTTGAAATGGGGACAAAAAGCATTTGAAAATTTCAAAGTCGTCCCCCCCGAAACTGGTATTGTTCATCAAGTCAATCTCGAATATTTGGCTCGGGTTGTTATGACTTCCGATAAAAATTTGATTTATCCCGACACCTTGGTCGGCACCGATTCGCACACCACTATGATCAACGGTTTGGGCGTACTGGGATGGGGAGTGGGAGGCATCGAGGCTGAAGCGGCAATGCTAGGGCAACCTCAAACGATGTTGATTCCTCAGGTTATCGGCTTCAAAATGGAAGGAAAATTACACGAAGGAACCACAGCTACCGATTTAGTATTAACCGTCACGCAAATTCTTAGAAAAAAAGGGGTGGTGGGAAAATTTGTCGAATTTTTTGGACCGGGCGCTGCCACTTTGAGTCTGGCGGATCGCGCCACGGTTGCGAACATGGCGCCGGAATATGGAGCCACCTGTGGATTTTTTCCCGTGGATGAAGAAACACTTCGCTATTTGGCACTAACGGGACGATCGGATGAACAGATCGAATTGATTCGAGCCTATCTCACCGAACAAGAACTTTTTTGGACTCCTAAAAGTCCGGTGTGTGAATACTCGGAAGTGCTTAGCCTCGATTTGAGTACCGTCCAAACCAGCATGGCCGGTCCCAGCCGCCCTCAAGATCGCGTCACTTTAAGTGCTGTCAAATCTGATTTCTTGGAACAACTTTCCAAACTCAAACCACAAATGAAAAGTGTTTTGGAAAAAACAACATCCACACATAAAACAGGAGATGTTCTTTTAAACGACGGATCGGTAGTCATTGCCGCCATCACCAGTTGTACCAACACCTCTAACCCTTCAGTCCTCATCGGCGCCGGGCTTTTGGCCAAGAAAGCGGTGGAGCGAGGTATGAGACAACAACCGTGGGTGAAAACTTCGCTCGCTCCGGGATCACAGGTGGTCACCGAATATTTAAAAGTATCGGGGCTTCTTCCTTATTTGGAACAACTCGGTTTCAACGTCGTGGGATACGGCTGTACCACGTGCATCGGCAACTCCGGCCCACTGGATCAGCGCTTTTCACAACAAATTAAAGATCAAGGGCTTGTCGCTGCCGCCGTGCTGAGCGGCAACCGCAACTTTGAAGGGCGGGTACACCCCGAAGTGCGCGCCAATTATCTGGCCAGTCCCCCACTGGTTGTGGCCTATGCCTTAGCGGGGCGTATTGACATCGATCTGACTTCCGAGCCGCTAGGCACTGGCAACCATGGCGATCCCGTTTATCTCAAAAATATTTGGCCTAGTTCTCACGAAATAGAGGAAGTGATTCAGAAAACGATTACTTCAAAAATGTTTTCGCAAAAATATCGCGATGTTTTTACAGGGGACAAACAATGGCAAAACCTTGCTGTACGTACGGAAGATAATTATCAATGGGACCACGATTCGACCTATGTACAAAACCCTCCCTATTTTAAAAATATCCAGGCAACCCCCTCTCCTGTCTTGGATATTTTGAAAGCACGCGTCTTGGCGATATTTGGAGACAGCGTTACGACCGATCATATTTCTCCGGCCGGTTCCATCAAACAAGATTCGCCGGCAGGAAAATATTTGATCGATCATGGAGTGAAGGTGGAGCATTTTAATTCTTACGGCTCGCGCCGCGGCAACCACGAGGTCATGATGCGTGGCACATTTGCCAACCCCCGCATTAAAAATCGGATGCTTCAAAATGTTGAAGGAGGAATGACTAAACATTGTCCCGATGGTGAATTGATGTCCATTTTTGATGCATCGATAAAATATCAAAAAGAAAAAATACCGCTTGTTGTCATTGCCGGAAAAGAATACGGTTCTGGCTCCTCGCGCGACTGGGCCGCCAAAGGACCGTCCCTTTTGGGCGTGAGGGTTGTTTTGGCCGAATCGTTCGAAAGAATTCATCGAAGTAATTTGGTAGGAATGGGAATTTTACCGCTGCAGTTCTTAGACAGTCAAAGTGCAACAACTTTAAATTTAACCGGTGATGAAATTTTTTCGTTCACCAACCTCCAAAAACTCAAGCCACAAAGTCATCTGACCTTTCACTATACCCAACAAAATGGAGAAGAAAAATCGTTACAAGCCGTCATCCGCATCGATACTCCCGTTGAGCTAGAATATTACCGGCACGGTGGGATTTTACATTATGTATTACGCCAGCTATTGTAAGATAATTTTCTTGGCTTCGCCCATATTATCTGTCGGAGCTTTACAAACATTCTTCTCACAAACATAGACCGTAGTGTTGTCCTTTAAAATTTTTCTCCCCTCAAGAATTTTCGGCAAATATTTTGTCGGCTGAGCCGTGTCTAGAAAAGCCATCACTTTATTTGGGAGAAAGTTTTTTTGTAGAAAACGAAGTATATCCTGAGTTGCCGGGTCTTCCTTTTTTCCAATCACAGCCACCTCGACGGCCAAATCGAGCTTATAATCCAAGGCGCACAAGGCCATCGAATACCCTGGCGGATATCGTTCAACATCTTTTGAAATAAACCCGAAAGTCGCCTCCGCTTTTTTATCATGCTCGCGATTAAGGGTAAAACCGTAGAGACGAAGTAAATTGAGAGCCGACACCGAGTTGCCACTGGGTGTCGCTCCATCATAGCTCTCTTTTTTTCTCACAAAAAGATCGGTTGAATTGACCTCACTAAAAAAATAGCCCCCTTCTTTTTTATCCCAAAATAATTCATCTTGTTTATTTTGTAACTTTTCGGCCCATTCAATCCAGTCGGGATTGAAATCGGATTGATAAAGTTCCAAGAGTCCGTGAATTAAAAAAGCATAATCTTCCAAAAATCCAGAAAAACGAGCTTCGCCATCGCGATAGCGGCGTAAAAGTTTTTCTGCCTGATATAAATATTTTTGAATAAATAGTGCCGCATTTTGAGCGGCTTGAAGGTAGCGTTTGTCCCCCAACACTTGATACCCCTTCGCGAAAGCCTGAATCATCAAGCCATTCCAGGAGGTAAGGACTTTATCATCTTTGTAGGGATGAATTCTTTTTTTGCGAACCTCAAACAATTTTTGATGGGCGGATACAATCAGCGGATCTTTTTTAACCGACCAATCGGCATCCGGGTCTAAATGAAAAATATTGGTTTGATGTTCGAAATTTCCTGCCGAAGTTACGGCGTACACTGCACTTATTTTTTCAAATTCTGTCGGAGTTAAAAGTGATTTGAGTTCTGCTTCCGTCCAAACGTAAAATTTTCCTTCTTCCCCTTCGCTATCGGCATCTTCGGCAGAATAAAAGCCCCCGGTGGGGGCTTCCATATCACGCAATACATAATTTAGCACTTCGCGGGAAACCTCTGCATACATCTCCTTTCCGGTTACTTGATAGGCTTCAAGATAAGTCCAACTCAGCAACGCATTGTCGTAGAGCATTTTTTCGAAATGAGGCACCAACCAACGGGCATCAGTCGAATAACGATGAAAACCGCCGCCAAGGTGATCATACATTCCGCCACGCGCCATTTGATCAAGCATTTTCTCGACCATGTCGAGAGCTTCTTTTTTGCCCGATCGGCGATAAATGCGAAGCAAGAGTGACAAATCGGTGCTTCGTGGAAATTTAGGGGCATTCCCAAACCCGCCAAAAACATCATCGAAAGTTTGATGATAAAGTTGAAAAGCTTCTTGCAAAATGGAATCGTCCAAAGAAACAATTCCCTCCCCTTTCTTCGACATACCTTGCATATGGATCGCCAGCTCTTTGCCTGACTCTTTGAGTTTTTCCGGCTGTTCTTGCCAGGCGTGATTCACCCGTTTGAGTAATTCAATAAACTGATCTTTCCAGAAAAAAGTTCCGCCAAAAAAAGGTTTGAGATCGGGAGTTAAGAAAGATGAGAGAGGCCATCCTCCACTGCCTGTCATGGCCATCACCGCATCCATGTAAAGATGATCGATGTCCGGACGTTCTTCGCGATCGACTTTAATACTGACATAATGTCGATTCAACACATCGGCGACTTCCTGTTTTTCAAAAGAATCATGTTCCATCACATGACACCAATGACAAGTAGAATAACCGATACTTAAAAAAATAAGTTTGTTTTCGGTACGGGCTTTTTGAAACGCCTCTTCGCCCCAGGGATACCAATCGACAGGATTATTTTTGTGTTGGAGAAGATAAGGGCTTTTCTCTTTTGAAAGACGGTTTTCGAAAGACATTCTACAAAATACCCCGTTTATTTTTTTTAGTAAACGTTGAAAAAAAATATTTTTTGAGATAACTAAATACCATGGATAAAAAATCTAGTTCTATTGAATCACTTCAACAAAAGTCACTCACTTTTCCCCCGCCAAAATCTGTTTCAGCCAAAGCGCACATTCAATCTTTGGCTCAGTATCAAGAAATGTATCAGCAATCGATAAAAAATCCCCATGAATTTTGGCTGGAGCAGACTCATGCCCTCGAGTGGTTTAAAAAACCAACGCAGACCTTGGATTATGAATGGAACACTAAAAAAAGAATCATTCGCCACACCTGGTTTGCGGATGGTCAATTGAATGTGGCGGTTAATTGCCTCGACCGCCATCTCAATACCGCTACGGCAAAAAAAACGGCGATTCTCTGGCAAGGAGAAGAGGACACTCAGGTGCGAAAAATTTCTTTTGAGGCACTCCATCATTTTGTTTGCCGATTTGCCAATGTGCTCTTGAACAAAGGAATCAAAAAAGGAGATCGTGTTTGTCTCTATCTCCCGATGATTCCCGAAGCGGCCATTGCCATGTTGGCCTGTGCCCGCATCGGGGCCATTCATTCCATTGTGTTTGGCGGTTTCAGCGCCGAAGCTCTGGCCAGCCGCATTCAAGACAGCGAATGTAAAATGCTGATCACGGCCGACGTTGGCTATCGCGGCGGCAAAGAAATTCCGCTCAAAGCCATCGCGGATGAAGCGTTGCAAAAATGTCCGAGCATTTCTCACACGATTATTGTGAAACATGGAGCTGGGCGACTCACTCTTTTACCAACAAAAGAATTTTGGTGGCACGACGAAATGGAACAAGCCCCTGCAGAACACAAAGCAGAAGCGATGAAGGCCGAAGATCCTCTTTTTATTCTCTACACGTCCGGCTCCACCGGAAAACCAAAAGGAGTCCTTCACACGATGGCGGGATATCTTTTACAAGTAGCACTTACCCACAAATATGTTTTCGATTATCATACCGACGAAATTTATTGGTGCACCGCTGATATCGGCTGGGTGACGGGACACAGCTATATTGTCTATGGTCCTCTGGCCAATGGCGCTACAACCCTTATGTTTGAAGGAGTTCCCAACTACCCTGATCCCGGCCGATTTTGGCAAGTCATTCAAAAACACCAAGTCAATATTTTCTACACCGCCCCCACTGCCATTCGTTCATTAATTCGCGAAGGAGTTGCGTTTCCACAAAAGTACGATTTAAGTTCATTACGAATATTGGGAAGTGTGGGAGAGCCAATCAACCCCGAAGCTTGGCGCTGGTATTACAAAAATATCGGCCATGAAAAATGCCCCCTGGTCGATACCTGGTGGCAAACTGAAACGGGGGGAATTTTGATCAGTCCCCTTCCGGGAGCCCACACGTTAAAACCAGGAAGCGCTTCGCAACCTTTTTTTGGAGTAGAGCCGGTTGTGTTACGCGACGACGGCACGGAATGTGCCGCAAACGAAGGAGGGAAACTTTGCCTCAAAAAACCGTGGCCCGGGATGATGCGAACGACGTGGGGCGATCACGACCGCTTCATCGATACTTATTTCACTCTTTTTCCCAATTTTTATTTCACCGGCGATGGCTGCCGGATTGATGAAGATGGCGACTATTGGCTGATGGGACGAATCGATGATGTCGTCAACGTTTCCGGACATCGCATCGGTACGGCAGAAGTGGAAAGCGCGCTGGTCTCTCACGCATCCGTGTCGGAGTCAGCCGTCGTGGCGATGCCCCACGACATCAAAGGCCAAGGGCTTTATGCGTTTGTAACGTTGAAAGAAAATATTCAAAAAACGGATTCTCTGAAAAAAGAATTAATGCAACATGTCCGAAAAGAAATCGGCCCCATTGCTCAGCCCGATAAAATCCAATTTGCAGACAGCCTTCCCAAAACCCGTAGTGGTAAAATTATGCGGCGAATTTTAAGAAAAATTGCGGAGAATGACTTGGGAAATCTGGGCGACACTTCCACCCTGGCCGATCCATCTGTCGTTGAAAAATTAGTGGCCGAGAGACAATAAAATACAAATAAGAAAAAGAATAAAAAAACTTGTCGAAGAGAGAGCGATCCAGTAGATAAATCACCGTGAAGACTTACAACTCATCTCTAAGTATAAGTAATTATTGTAAAAAAGGCTCGGTTATCACTCTTGGCAATTACGATGGGGTTCATTTGGGGCATCAAGTTATTATCCGAACCCTGTTGGTCCAAGCGAAAAAACGAAAGCTTCCGGCCTTTCTCTACACGTTCGAGCCTCATCCCGTTTCTCTGTTGGCCCCATCCATCGCTCCTCCGCTTATCAATACTTTGGAACAAAAAATTGAACTTTTAAAAAATCAGGGGCTCACAGCCGCTGTGTTTGAAAAATTTAATCTCCGCTTCTCACAACAAACTCCCGAAGAATTTTTTCAAAAAATAATCGTAGAGCGACTCCGGGCAAAATTTATTATTGTGGGCTATGATTTCACATTTGGAAAACAGCGAGCGGGAAATATCGAAACACTCGAGTTTCTCTGTCAAAATGCAGGAATTGACATCAGCATCACAAAACCGCAGATGCTAGGCCAAACATTGGTCAGTTCCAGCCTTGTCAGAAAATATGTTTTGAAAGGATCCATAACCGACGCCAACAAATTGCTGGGACGTCCCTTCTACATCGATGGTACTGTCGTCAAAGGAAAACAGAGAGGGGGATTGATGGGAATCCATACCGCCAATCTCAAAACAGACAACCTGCTTATTCCGTCCGATGGTGTCTATGCAACTAAGGGGCTGGTTGGGAAAAAAATATTCAAGAGCGCCACCAACATCGGCCTTAACCCCACGTTCGGCAATACCGAACGGACGATTGAGACTCACATTTTCCATTTCAACAAAAAAATTAATGGAAAAAAAGTTCGCCTCTTTTTTGTGGATCGAATCCGGGACGAAATAAAATTCGATTCTCCACGAGAGTTGGCCGAGCAAATTCAAAAAGATATTGCCAAAGCCAAAAGGATATTAAAATGAAACGAAATCGTCTTAAAATTTTAGGCGTTATTGGCGATCCTATTTCTCATTCCCTCTCCCCCATTATGCACAATGCCGGGTTGGCGGCCTTGAAGCTGCCGTATATTTACATGCCTTTTCGTGTCACGTTGGAAGAGTTGCCCGAATTTTTCAGTACACTGAAAAAAAGAGGAATTTACGGACTCAACGTCACCATTCCTCATAAACAAAATGTCATTCCTTTTTTGGATTCGTTGTCGCGAGAAGCGCGTCTCATGGGAGCGGTTAACACGATACTTGGCCAAGGTAAAAAATTAGTGGGAGCCAACACCGATGGTGAGGGCTTTATTTCTTCCCTTCAACAAGAAGCAGATTACGAGGTAAAAGGAAAACAGGTGATTCTTCTTGGCGCTGGCGGAGCCGCCAGGGCACTGGGAGTAGCGTTGGGAATTAATCACGCACGAGAAGTTGTCATTCTCAATCGAACGGCGAAAAATGCTTTCGATTTGGCTGTTGAGCTTGATAAAAAATTTAAAAATACCCTTTTCGCCGCCGGCCCGCTTCATCCCATCGATCCATCACACTGGAATCAGGCCGATCTTCTCATCAACGCCACCAGTTTAGAAAGTCGCTTATCTCTTCCTCTTAATAAACTAAGCTCAAAAGCGATGGTCTGCGATATTGTCTACACCCCTCTTGAAACTCCACTGTTGAAAAAAGCAAAAAAAATAGGGCTGAAAATTCATCCCGGTTGGGGAATGCTTCTTCATCAAGGAATGTTGTCTTTTGAATTGTGGACTGGAAAAAAAGCGCCGTATGAGGTGATGAAAAAAGCGTTGTTAGAAGCGTTATCTAAATAATTTACTATTTTCGGATGACTTCCATTCCATTCATATAAGGCCTAAGTGCTTCCGGAATAAGTATCGATCCATCCGCCTGCTGATAATTTTCCAAAATGGCCACCACCGTTCTTCCAACCGCCAACCCAGAGCCGTTAAGAGTATGCACGAGATGATTTTTTCCATCCGAATCTTTGAAACGAATTTGCGCGCGGCGCGCTTGGAAGTCTTCGAAATTCGAACAGGAAGAAATTTCACGGAAACTATTTTGGCCCGGCAACCAAACTTCGATATCGTAAGTTTTGGCCGAACCAAAACCCATATCTCCCGTGCAAAGAACCATCACGCGATAGGGGAGTTTTAATTTCTGCAAGATTTGTTCAGCATTTTTGGTGAGCGATTCCAGTTCATCATACGATGTAGCTGGATTAGCAAATTTCACCAGCTCCACCTTGTTGAATTGATGTTGACGGATCAACCCTTTCACATCTTTTCCGTAATAACCCGCTTCACTCCGAAAACAGGGGGTGTAAGCGCACATCTTAATCGGCAAGTCGCTTCCTTTAAGAATTTCGTTTCGAAAAATATTGGTCACAGGCACCTCGGCGGTGGGCACCAAATAATGATTGGTCGTGGTTTTGAAAAGATCCTGCTCGAATTTGGGAAGTTGGCCGGTGCCGTAAACGCTGTCGGCATTGACCAGAAAAGGAGGAAGAACTTCCTCGTAGCCATGCTCGCGCGTGTGAGTTTCGAGCATGAAATTGATCAGCGCCCGCTCCATCTGGGCGCCGGCTTTGCGATAGAGAGTAAACCGAGCTCCGGAAATTTTGGCTCCTCGTTCAAAATCGAGGATCCCGAGATTTTCACCCAGCTCCCAATGCTCTTTGGGCAAATAAGAAAATTTTGGAATTTCTCCCCATTGACGCACCATTTTATTATCGGCAGTCTCTTTCCCCACCGGCACACTCGAGTGAGGAATATTGGGCAGTGAGGATAAAAAAGTTTTCAGTTCCCCCTCAATCTGCTCTTGCTCGGGACCAATCGCCCGAATCCGTTCGGCAACCCCTTTCATGTCGGCAATCAGAATGCTTGCATCCTTTTTTTCTTTTTGAAGTTTAACAATTTCTTTGGATTGATTGTTTTGATCGGCACGGAGTTTTTCAAACTCCGTCTGAAGAAGTTTTCGGCGATCGTTGAGAGCTGTCATGGGAGAGAGGTCGACTGTCATTCCCCGATTTTTAAGGGCGATGTCGAAAAGATCGTGATTTTTTTCAATCCATTTAATATCTAACATAAGTTATTGAAAACTAGTATTCTAGTGGTTAGACAATAAAAGTTCCTTTAATAAAGGATAAACCATATACCCGCGATAAGAGAAATTGCAAATGATAATACCTGTTAAGGTACAAAGAATGAGACCTTTAAATGCACTCAGTCTAGCTTTTTTCTTGATCGCCTTTTACTTCGCGGTTTCTCTTTTTTTTCCCATTCACGAAGTTTGGATTTACGAAAGTCTTTTCTTTTTAATCCCCGCTCTTTTTTTTCTTAAATTCAAACCTGTTTTATTCGATTCTAAATTTTTCATTAAAAAGACAACGCTCACCGAATTACTCCTCGTGGCCACACTGGCCATCGGTATCTCTTTTTTTCTTGATCTTGTTCTCAACTACTGGAACCACCTTCTCCCTCTGCCACAAAGTTATCAAAATTATTATGAGCAAATATTAGTCGCCCCACATTGGAGAGACGAAATTTATCTTTATTTTTCGTTGGGACTTTTTCCCGCTATTTGTGAGGAATATTTTTTCAGGGGATTTCTACAAAATACTCTCGCAAAATCTTGGAGCAACAAAACCGCTATTGCGGTAACAGCCGCCCTCTTCGCCTTGTGCCACTTGAATCCTTGGTATTTCCCCTTTTATCTTATTTTGGGATATTTTTTGGGTTGGTGTCAATCGTATCGCAACAACATTCTGCATCCGATTCTCGCACATTTGATCAACAACTTGATTGCCATCACCGCGTTCAAGGTTTTGTGAATTTTTCCAAAGAATCTTTCAGTGTGTTCAAAAACTGCCCCGCATCCCGTCCATCCATCACGCGATGATCAAAAGCCATGGTCAGCTCAGAAATCCAGCGGATCTGAATTTGACCGTTGACCACCCACGGACGCTGTTCGATTTTTCCCATTCCTAACGTGGTGGATTGAGGAGGCAAAATAATTTGTACACCAATGTTGGTTCCATAATAACCATAATTGTTAAACGTGAAGGTCATCCCAACCAAGTCTTGAGGTTTGAGTTTATTTTTTTGAGCGCGATCTAACAATTGTTCGAGTTCTTTGGAAAAAACATTCACATCTTTTTCGTTAGCCCGAGGAATAACAGGAATATAAAGGCCGCGCGGGGTATCAACAGCCACGCCCAAATTGAGGGTTTTGTGGAGAACAATGGATTTTTGCCCTCCTTCGTCCCGAAACGAAGCGTTGACCATCGGAAATTTGGCAATGGCGTTTTTGAGAGATGAAAAAATAAGCGATAAGTATCCTGGACGTTTTTCTTTTATTCCTTTTCGATACTCAACCATCGCTGTTAGATCCACAGTCACACTGGTATGGGCATGAGGAATGGTTCGTTTCGAGAGCGCCATGTTTTCGGCAATGCGCAAACGAACTGGTGAACAGGGAATTACTTCATCATCGGATTTGAGAGGAGATGAGGAGGAAATAGTGGTGGATTGTGGCTTTGCCGTCGCCACATATTTTAGAACATCTTCTTTGGTTATTCTTCCTCCAATTCCGGTGCCAAAAATAACGGCCGCAGTACTTTCAGCCACGTCATGTTCTCGCAACAAGCTGCGAACGAGTGGGGAAAGTTGGAGTGAACTCCCATTTGAGGAAACTTCCGGTTTTTTTATCGAAGAACGATCAACCGATTCACTTTTTTGTGCTGTTTTATTTTCTTCTTCTCCCAATCCCAGCATTTTGTAACTCTTTGCTTTTTCATCCTCTACCTCAAAGATAGCAATCGGAGCTCCTACGGGAACGGTATTCTGCGGCTTAATTAATTGTTCCAACAGTTTTCCGTCGAAAGGGGATTCATATTCAAAAACTGCTTTTTCGGTTTCCAGTTCGGCGATCGGTTCTTTTTCTTTCACCATAGCCCCCGGTTTAACCAACCATTTCACAAGTGTCCCCTGCGTAATGGTTTCGCCTGGTTGCGGCATGGTAAGAGTGATTTTTTTCATAGTTTTTTACAGAAAATTAATACTGCATCAATTTCTCGGCCGCTTCAATGATATCTTTCTGACTTGGCAAATAAAAATCTTCCAAAAGAGGATTGGTCGGCACCGGCATATATTTAGAGCCAATTCGGATGATGGGGGCCGCCATCGAATCGAAACCTTCGTTCGCTAAAAGAGAAACCACCTCGCCTCCAAATCCGCCGGTGGCCACCGCTTCGTGAAGAACAATCGCCCGGTTTGTTTTTTTGAAAGAAGTAAGAATAGTATCTTTGTCCAAAGGGCTTAAAGTTCGCAAATCGACTACTTCGAGCTCTATCCCCTTCTCTGCGAGAGTTTTCGCTGCTTCTAGCGCCCAATAAACAGGAGAGCCATAAGTGAAAATAGAAATATCTTTGCCAAAGCGACGGACAATGGCTTGACCTAGCGGAACGGTGTAAAGTTCTTCAGGCACGGCATCTTTTATTTCGCGATAAAGTTTTTTCTGTTCGAAAAAAAGAACCGGGTTATTGTCGCGAATGGAACTGACCAAAAGTCCTTTGGCATCATACGCCGTGGAAGGAACCACCACTTTAATTCCAGGCACATGCACAAACCAGTTTTCCAGACATTTGGAATGAAAATTTCCAATCCGTAAGCCACCACCAGATGGGGCACGAATGGTAATGGGAAGCGGGGTATGAATGCGATAATGGTACGAGGCGGCCAAGTCAACCAGCGGCGACATTCCTGTCGTGAGAAAATCAGAGAATTGGATTTCGGGCACTGGTCGAAGACCATACACCGCCGCTCCAATCGCTTCACCGATGATCGCCCCTTCGGACAACGGCGTGTTGCGGATTCTCATCGGACCAAATTCGGTCAAAAGATCTTTTGTAATTCCGAAAACGCCACCATACGCGGCCACATCCTCGCCAAAAACATAGACAGAATCGTCCCGTCGCATCTCTTGTTGAAGCGCTTCGCGAATCGCGTCAGCATAAAAAAGTTCACGGGGCATAGACATCCTCCAATTCCCCTTCCACCGTCGGCCCCGGTTTATTTCGCATTCGTTCGGTGGCTTCATCCACTTTTTTCTTAGATTCAGCCGCTACTTTCTTGAAATAGGCCTCATCCCCCCATGTTTTATTTTTTAAAAATTTTTCAAACATGAGAATCGGATCTTTTTTGCGCCACGCACTCATCTCTTTGTCAGAAATATATTTTGCCATGTCGTGAGTCCCATGCCCCGCCATCCGCATCGTTTTACATTCGATGAGAGACGGACCATGGCCTTGGCGGGCACGATTCACCGCTTTCTGGACATTCTCAAAAACCTCAATCACATTATTTCCGTCACAAACAAACCCCGGCATTCCATATCCAGCGGCGCGATCGGCCAAATTTTCTATGGCAAATTGTTCTTTAACAGGCGTGGAAATCGCCCAACGATTATTGTTACAAATGAACACAACTCCCAATTTAAAAACGGCGGCATAGTTCATCGCCTCGTGCACAATCCCTTGCGATGAAGCGCCATCACCAAAAAAAGCCAAAACAACAGCTGGATCTTTGCGATATTTGGCGGCCCAAGCCACGCCATTGGCTACCGGAATCAGTGCCCCCATGTGAGAAATAAAACCGAGAATATGCCGCTTGGTGTCGCCAAAATGAACGTTGGAGTCGCGCCCCCAAGTTGGCGATTCGGCCTTGGAAAAATATTGTGCCAGCAGTTCGTCCACCGTCATCCCCCGTACCAAAAGGGCCCCAAAGTCACGGTGGGATTGAGAAAGCCAGTCCCCTTTTTCTAAAGTGTAAGCCGCCCCCACCGACACCGCTTCTTGTCCGGTGCTTAAATAACCTTTTCCGATAATCAGAGGTTGTTTAGGATTTTGGTTGTGGCAAACGTAAAAAATGAAATCTTCAAGCGTCCGGGTGAGCCGAAGCGATTCATACATTTTAAGAGCAAGAGGTTTGGTCAACATGGTGTTGTAGAAGTATTCTAAAAGATTCTCATTGATCGTGAAAGAGAATACTTTTACAGTAAGTGAATTGTGTCAAAACCCCATTCTCTCAAACCTGGAGACACCATCGGCATTGCCGCCTCGGCCAGCCCGTTCGACCGCAACGAATTTTTAAAAGGGGTTGAAAATTTAAAAAGTCTCGGCTTCAAGGTTTTTTATCGCGACGATATTTTCAACCGCGAGCGCTACTTGGCTGGCTCCGACCAGCGACGGGGGGAAGAGCTGGAGGAGTTGATCGAAAATCCCGAAATCAAAGCGGTGCTTTTTGCGCGAGGGGGTTATGGAATGATGCGCCTTCTTCCCTGGCTTCACAAAAAAACTTTTAAATCTTCTCCAAAAATTGTTTTGGGGTATAGCGACATCACTACTTTTCTCAATTACCTCTATCAAAAATATGGTTGGGTTACTTTTTATGGCCCTGTCGTCGCTAAAGACCTTTCTTCTAATCTGAATAACGAAACCAAAAAACATTTTTTTTCGGCTCTTACTCAATCAACACCACTGGGCCCTTTTCAATTTGCCGAAACAGCGAGTCTTCGCGGTGGATCGTGCGAGGGAATTGTCGTGGGGGGATGTTTATCTCTGGTGGTTTCTTCGTTGGGCACCCCTTTCGAAATTAATACCGACAACAAAATTCTTTTCTTGGAAGATACCAACGAAAAACCATATTCGATTGATCGAATGCTCACCCAACTTCTCCTGGCGGGAAAACTGAAAAAAGTAAAAGGGATACTTTTTGGTTCGCTTGTCAACGGTGGAGAACTTCTTCACTTTCGCGAAGCGGTTGAAGATGTGCTGAAAAATTTTGCCGGCCCCATCTTGTTTAATTTTCCAGCAGGGCATAGCCCGATGAAGGTGACGTTGCCACTGGGCATTAAAGCAAGGTTGGATGCGGACAAAAAAGAATTTAAATATCTCGAAGCCTCTTGCGAGGAAGCGTCATGATCGATCGAGCGATAGAACAAGCTATAGCCGATGGCGTTTTTCCTGGGGCCAGTCTTTTGGTCGCACAAAGAGATAAAATTATTTTCAGTAAAGTTTACGGTTACGCCCAAAAAGTACCCGTCGAGCGAAAAATGCAGCCAGGCACTTTGTTTGATATGGCGTCACTCACCAAACCGATCTGCACCGCCACACTTTATATGTTGGCCATTCAGGAAAAAACGTGCGCGCTGACCGATGCTTTAAGTCGTTTCTATCCCGACACAAAATCCTCCATTACTTTGCATCACTTACTCAATCACACGTCTGGTCTCCCCTCGTGGAAACCCTATTATCAGGAGCTACTCAAAGAAGCCCCTGGTTGGATCGCGGACCCTAAAGGAAAAGAGTGGCTTGTCTCCAAAATTTTAAAAGAAAAAAATCCCTCTCCTCCTGCCAAAATGTTCTATAGCGATTTGGGTTATATACTTTTGGGAGATATTTTAGAAAAAATTTACAGCAAACCACTTGCTCAACTTTTTAATGAGAAAGTATCTATACCCTTTGGATTATTAAAGACTTTTTTCAATCCAATTTCTCGAGAAGAAAAGACGGTAGACGACGACACAAATCACTACGCCGCCACCGAACAATGCCCCTGGCGCGAAAAAGTTCTGTGTGGCGAGGTCATGGACGACCACGCTTATTTGATGGGAGGGGTAGCCGGACACGCCGGTCTTTTTTCAGATGCTCACGACTGTTTCGAATGGTTGTTGGAATTGCAAAAGGCCAAAAAAGGAACGAGTGACTTGATTACCAAAAAAACCTTCAACCTGTTTTGTGGTCTCCCTAAAAATCGGGATCGTAAAATTCCTTTTTTTACCCTCGGCTTTGATACACCGATCCTTTTTTCGAGCTCGGGAAAATATTTTTCATCCAACACACTGGGACATTTGGGTTATAGCGGGACTTCTTTTTGGTGGGATCTGGAAAAAGAGGTGATCATCATTTTTCTGACAAATCGGGTTCACCCTTCGCGCGAGAATGAGAAAATCAAAAAATTCCGCCCCCTGCTTCACGATTGTGTTTGGGAATCATTGTTGAGCCAGCTTGTTGCGACTTAGATAACTCTCGGGCTTGAAAACCAACTGAATTTCGGCCAAAAAATTATTTCGACTTGCCCCCTGTACAAAATTAGTATTCCAGACATGCTCGTAGCCAGCTTGCGGTTTTACATCAAGCCAAAGTTTACAGGGCCAAACAACAGCACTGGTCAAACGAAAACGATCTTCGGTAGGGTTATCAACCGTCTTCACCACGTCAACGGCGGTTCCCTCAGAAGAAAGAGGTTGCGTAAACAAATCTCCGTCGCGCTGTTCAAAAATCGCAGCTCCCTGAAAAAATGTTCCCGTATCGAGGTCGTGATTCCATTCCAACCTAAAACTTTCGGCATCCGGACCCAAATCACTTCCCCGCGACAACCTATTTTCGCTCAATCCTGATGTCCAACTACTATGCCTCCCATAAATTGGAGCCATATACTGATACTCCAAACGAAGATCATCTTGTCCATCTGAAGTCAGCAAAGGCATATATATTCCGACTTGCCAGGCGGCCAGATCTACAAACTGATGATAAAAAGAATGTCGTCCCAAATCTTCTAAAATATTTTCCACATATAAAACCATCCCGTTTAATTGCGGAATAGATCCGCGAATATTGAAACCTAACCGATGATCAGCTACATTAGGCCCAGCATCCACTCCGCTCCCTCCCGTCCTTCTAACCAGAAAAAATTCGGAAATGGCATTAGCAAATCCAACGTTAGGGGCCCCATCTCCCGAAAGAGTTACTTCATGCTCGAACCCCAGCTCTAAAAAAGAAGCCGGTTTAAAGCTGGCGGCAAAATCATAAAGAAAAGCATTTTTTAAAACATATTCAGGCCCCAGGTTGGCCAGAAAAAAAGTATACTTCGAAGGCCCCAAATATTTAAAAATCCAGGGATGATGAAAAGGGGCTGAAGTAGTCAGGCGAACCATGTCCAACCCGCGGGCGTTATCCGAAGCAAGCACTCCACCATGAGCTCCCTGCCCCCAAATCACTTCGTCTCGTCCCACCTCTAATTCAAAATTGTGAAAAGCAAATTTACCATAAAGTTGGTTAGCAACAGCGCTGGCACTGTTCGAACCACTCTCTGGAAAAAGAGATTCGAAACGAGGGTTGGCATAAAGAGAAAAATGTTTTGAAAGATTGGCCCTGTGAACGGTTTCGAATGCAACCGTATTTCCATCAACGTAATGTCTCCCTTCTCGATAACCCACAAGAGGGTTCACCTCCATATCGATCAGTCCCAAATTATTATTGACTAGCACCGGACGAAACGAACTATCCAAAAAAACTTGATCGAGTCGAACCTCTTCCAAGGGATGAAATTTATAGGAAGCAACAATGCCGGGTTGATCGCCACGCGCTACAAGTTCTTCATGATACTCGCCGGGTAACTCGTCCAAAATTTGATCGAGTATAAAATTTTCGGCATCCGGTCCTCCTTCTTCTAATTGTTTTGTCCGGGCTTTCAGGGCGATTGAAATCAGCCGGGCAATTTCTCCACGGCTCCAGGGACGTTGTCCATAGATGGTGTCTTTGATAAGTCCTGCCGCAATTAATTTGTCGAGTTTGCGATAAACGGGATCGCTCACCGGCACGTTGGTGGTACTCTCCCACATGGGGCCTGCCGAATAAGACAATTCAACAGGCAAAATAAAAAATAAAAGGAAAAAGAAATAAACCCATTTCTTTGGAAATTGAATCATCACAATCTCCGTATGTCTGGAAAATTAAAAAAAGTCCATCGGATCCTTTTGTAAGGTATCAGTTGCAATTGAAAAGAAAATTTCCTAGATAATTACTTCAAGTATATTTTTAATTAAGGAGACATTTCATGAAAGTTTCTGGCAAAAAGTTAGAACATCTCAAAAAACTCTCGTCCAAAAAAGGAGTCATTGCCGCGGCGGCCATGGATCAGCGTGGATCTCTCAAAAAAGCTATCGCAAAAGCCAAAGGGGTTGATCCCAAAGAAATCACCCGCGGCATGATGGAGGAATTTAAAACCGCGGTCAGTTTGATACTGACCCCGCACTCCACCGCTATTTTGCTCGATCCTGAATTTGGACTTCCCGCGGCCAAGAAACGTTCTTCAAATGCCGGTCTACTTCTTGCCTACGAATCAACCGGCTACGACCAAAATACGCCGGGGCGTTTTCCGCAACTAATTCCCAATTGGACGGTCGCCAAAAGTCTCGAAGCGGGAACCGACGCCATTAAAATTCTTCTGTACTATTCCCCTGTCGAAAAACCGGAAATCAACGACGCCAAGCATGCGTGGGTCGAACGCATTGGCGCCGAATGTGCGTTGTACGACATCCCCTACTTTCTCGAATTTGTCGGTTACCCGTCGGGAAGCGACGACGAAAAAGGAATGGAGTATGCGCTTCTCAAACCCGAAATTGTCAAACGAAGCATGGAAGAATTTTCCAAAGATCGTTATCGCGTCGATGTGTTGAAAGTGGAAGTTCCCATCAATATGCAATTCGTCAAAGGGGCACGTAGCTGTAAGGGGGAATCAGCTTATGATAGAGAAAAGGCCAAAGAGCTATTTCGCGCCACAGCCGCCGTAACTAAAAAGCCTTTTATTTATTTGTCGGCTGGTGTTTCCGACGACGAGTTCCGCGAAAGTTTGGAGCTAGCCGCCGAAGCTGGTGTATCTTACAACGGTGTCTTGTGCGGCCGGGCCACCTGGAAAGAAGGAATTCCGGTTTACGCAAAGTCGGGAGTCAAGGCCTTGGAAGACTGGCTGTCCGACCGCGGCGTACAAAATATTCAAGCCTTAAACAAAGTTCTCGATCAAGGGGCTAAGAGTTGGTTTGATATCATCAAGTAAATTGTTTATACTATCTTGATGAAACCAGCCACTTTGATTATCGCGTCGTCCGAAAGCGATGCCAACCTTTACTACGCCTCTCGGTTTGTTGTCCCCGATCCCGTTGTTTATTTTGAAATTGGCGGCAAGAAACATCTTGTGTTGTCCGATTTAGAAATCGATCGTGGCCGACTGCAAGCCAAAGTCCATGTCTTCCACTCCTTATCCGACGTAGCCAAGCGGGTTCCTCAATCGCTCAAAGGAAAGGGATATCCCTCTTACGCGCTGATTGTTCATGCCCTTTTTAGGCCCAAAAAAATCAAACAAATTATTGTTCCTTCCAATTTTCCTTCTCAATATTATGTGGCACTCACAAAATTGGGCTATCGTTTGACCATTAAACCGGAACCTTTTTTTGAACAACGATTAATTAAAACAGATGTTGAAAAAAAGAATATTCGTCATGCGCTAGCACAGGTGGAAAAAGCTTTGGGCGAGACACTCAAATTTTTGCAAAATACAAAAATCAAAGGGAATCGGATTTATAACGGAAAAGAGGTTGTCACCTCCGAACTGTTACAGGACAAAATCAATTCTCGTTTGATGGAACTGGGATGTGTGGCCAATCACACCATTATTGCCTCTGGCATTCAGGGGAGCCTTCCCCATCACGAAGGGGCAGGCCCGATCATTCCCCACACTCCGATTATTTTCGATATTTTTCCCAGACACGCCGCTAGCCGTTATCACGCCGACATGACACGCACGGTGGTCAAAGGAAAGCCGAGCGATATGGTAAAAAAAATGTATCAAGCGGTTTTAGAAGCCAACTTAAAAGCGCAGTCGGTCGTCCGCGCCGGAGTAACCGGAAAATTTGTCCACGAAACGGCGGTAAAACAAATAGAAAAAAAGGGATTTAAAACAGGCCCGATGGATGGATCGATGCAAGGTTTTATTCACTCCACAGGGCATGGTTTGGGGTTGGATGTTCACGAGCTACCGACCGTGTCAACTCAGGGGGGGAAACTAAAGGCGGGAAACGTCGTCACCATCGAGCCGGGACTTTACTACAGAAAATATGGGGGAATCCGCCTCGAAGATGTCGTCTACGTCACAAAAACCGGTTCGATTCCTCTGACCAAATTCCCACGCAAATTAGAATTGGATCAATTATAAATCCGACAAGATTTTCTGCCGGAGAGTTGTGTATTCTTGATCGGTAATTAACTTCTGACGTTTAAGATCTTCTAACTGCTTTAACCGATCAGTGGCACTCTCCCCTTCGGATGGCACAGAGGCTACGGAAGTTTCTTCCTTCTTCGTTGCTGATTTCTTCTCTTTCTTTTCAGCCCCCTTCATCTCCTGCTCATCAGAAGCTTCTTGCTCGTTTTGCTCTTTTTGAACATGCGCTACAAAATCGTAATTAGGATCGAGAATCAGTTCCGTCGGGCTAGTGTAAGATAACACTTGTCCGGCCTGGGCCGCGAGAGAAACCCGCAATGTCTTGGCATCGCGAAGTGCTTTTTCCATGTGTGCCGACGCCTCATAGTCCCCCGAAAGTTGCGCAAAAATTTTAGAAAACTGAATGTGAAGTCCGTCCGAAGCCACAAATACATTCGCCATGCTTAACCGGTCGTTTCGCAAAATAAAGAAGGGGCGTTTGTGGACAATCGAAAAATTCACTACCTGATCGGGGGTGGCTTTGGCCAGCGCTTCGACAATCATCGGCGCATACTTGTGGGCTTCCCAGGTGCTAAACACGTCCGATGTATCCACTTCTTTTTTCAAAACATATTTCTGAGAAATTTTTACCGACAGCAACATCGCTTCCATTTGTTCGACGGTAATAGAGGTATAAGGATGTGTCAGCTCGCCGGGAGGAAGATCTTTTTGGTTCGCTTCTGATAATTTTACCCAGTTAACGCGTTGCCGGTAGATGTATTCACCCGAGGCGGCCCACACAGAAAAAGAAGACACCAACAAAATAATTAATACAAAAGAAAATCGCTTCAAGGAAAATAGTTTCATAAAATTAATGATAAACAACTGGGGAGGAAGAATTGGTCCCTTCGCTTTCATCGTCATGAACAATTCCCCCTGAATTGGTGTTCTTTACATCTTTTTCTTCCACAACCACTTTGTTTCCACCAGAGGAAGCTTTCGATGCAGAAGATTTATTCGATTTTTTATTGGTCCACGGTTTGTCTTCAATGACCAGATACGACTTAACCTGTCTCACTCCTCTTTGCCGTTCGGAAATTTCGATCGCACGATTAATTTGTTTTTGCGAATCGACCCCTCCTTTAAGACTGACGATCCCCTTCCAGGTATCAATATCAATCTCGTGCGCCTTTACCACTTTGTCTTTCATGAACTTGACTTTTAGCCGGTTGGTAATCATCGAATCGTCAACCACCTCGCCAAAACTACGTTTTTTAGGGGTCGACGCACAGGCCACAACAGTCACCAGCAAAATACAGAGGAGAAAAACCCCAGGACGGAAACTACGGGGTTTTGAATCAGCAAGGCTTGTCCCCGAAGCCAACGAGCGTAGGGGATAACGAAAGAATGTTTTCATTTTTTATTTCTACCTAAATAAATCTCACGTGTCAACGACAGCGTGTTAACACAAGTGTGTTAAATTTTCCTTCTCAAAATTTTTAGGGGGTGTTACCTCTTCGGCATGAGAATAATTGCCGGCTTAGCTAAAGGTCGAAGGCTTGTCGCCCCAAAATCTTTTCTTGTCCGTCCGGTGGCCGATAAAGTGAAGGGGGCCATTTTTAATATTTTGGGAAATATCGAGGGAAAAACGGTTCTCGATCTTTTTGCAGGAAGCGGCAGTGTCGGTCTGGAAGCGCTCAGCCGCGGTGCTGCGCAAACGATATTTGTCGATGCCCTTCCCGCCTCGCTCGAAATTTTGAGAAAAAATATTCTCCAATGTGGATTTGCCAATCAAGCCTCGGTCATGCGGGGGCGAATTCCGCTAATTTTGCGCCCCATCGCCCGTCGATGGAATCGGTTCGATCTGGTCTTTGTTGACCCCCCTTATGATAAAAATTTAATTCATCCAACGCTCGACGCTTTGTTGGAAAATAAATTAATTGACGCCCAAAGCAGGGTCATAATAGAACATTCTCCACGTGAGAGCCCACTGCATGAGGGCTTTGCCCTCGCTGATCAACGAAAATACGGGCAAACATTTGTTTCCTTTCTAAAACCAGGGGAAAAATTATGAAAACTGCACTTTGTCCAGGTTCCTTCGACCCTCCTACCGATGGCCACATTAACATCATCGAAAGAGGCCTCAAAATGTTCGACAAAATCGTCGTCGGCGTGGCGATGAACACTTCCAAAAAAACAGTTTTTACGCCGGAAGAGCGGGTAGAACTTCTCCAAAAACTTTTATCCAAAAAGAAAAATGTCGAGGTGGTCACGTTTGATGGACTTTTGGTCGAATATTGCCGACGCCGAAAAATCAGCACGGTGCTTCGCGGTTTGCGAACCGTGGCCGATTACGAATACGAGCTACAAATGTCACTCGCTAACCGAATCATGTATCCCGATGTCGAAACGATTTTCATGATGACCGAAGGACGTTACTCGCACATCAGTTCGTCTATTATTAAGGAAGTGATGACATTCGGCGGATCAGGAAAAGGAATGATCAACCCTTATGTCGAGAAAAAATTGAAGGAGAAATTGGAAAAATGAAACTGTCCCAACGCGTTCAAAAAATTAAACCCTCCCCCACTCTTGCGATCGACGCTAAAGCCAAAGCCATGAAGGCCGCAGGCGTTGATGTCATTGGATTTGGCGCCGGTGAACCCGATTTCGACACTCCCGATCACATCAAACAGGCCGCGATCAAGGCTATTCAAAGCGGATTTACCAAATACACCGCTGTCGGCGGCATTGATGAACTTAAAGACGCGCTGATCGCAAAATTAAAACGGGACAACAACCTGACCTACACTCGCGAGCAAATTCTGGTTTCGTGCGGTGGAAAACATTCTCTCTACAACATCGCGCAAGCTTTGTTCGAAGTGGGCGACGAGGTGATTATCCCGGCCCCTTATTGGGTAAGCTATCCGGATCAAGTGATTTTGAACGATGCTAAGCCGGTCATTCTGGAAACCACCGACAAAACCGGCTTCAAAGTTTTGCCCCAAGATTTAGAAAAAATGATCACCCCAAAAACAAAAGCCTTCGTACTCAATTCTCCTTCCAACCCGACGGGAGCCGCGTACACCAAGGCCGAGCTGAAGGGATTGGCGGATGTGTTGGTAAAACATAATCTGCTTTGCATCTCGGACGAGATTTACGAAAAAATTGTTTATGACGGATTCGAACAGGTCAGCATTGCGTCACTGAGTGAAGAAATCAAAAATTTAACGATACTCGTCAACGGGGCCTCCAAAGTTTTCTCGATGACCGGCTGGCGCATGGGTTTTGCCGCGGGCCCCAAAGAAATTATTTCTGCGATGACAAAAATTCAGGGGCAAGTCACCTCCAACGTCAGTTCCATCACGCAAAAAGCATGCGTCGAGGCCTACAACGCCAATCAGGATTTTCTAAAAACTTGGGTCGAAGAATTCCTCAAGCGCCGCAATACTATTTTGGAACGTTTTTCAAAAATTCCCGGAATTTCCTGCCTCAAACCGGCCGGAGCTTTTTATGTTTTTCCAAATGTGAAAGGATTGTTTGGAAAGAAAACCCCGCAAGGTCAAACGATTCAAACCTCTGCCGACTTCTGCAATTATCTACTCGAACAGTACAAAGTCGCCATCGTCTCGGGCGAGGGCTTCGGCGCCGAAGGCTTTATTCGCCTGTCTTACGCCACCTCGATGGAAAATATCAAAAAAGGTTTGGATCG
>OBEQ011393322.1_pt1 | contig 35594 bp, 36 predicted proteins | sample 1670901 | NCBI WGS metagenome assembly OBEQ01 (sample SAMEA104232315, study PRJEB22302) | groundwater metagenome | biome: forest; feature: aquifer; material: groundwater | place: USA | collected 2011-08-07 | depth 5.4 m | reverse complement strand
TTCCATTTCCTCTGGCGTTAACCTTATACGATATGGGCTCTTTCTCGGCATTGATGACCTCCTTACGATCAATCATGCCAGATGCGATTATATTTATCAAGCTCATATTACGTTAGTGTATTTATGAAATAATGTACTTAGCCTCGGTGTATCCGAATTCTATGCCTTTTCTAGCCGACATATTTTTATCTAAGGGTGTTTTACGTTTTTCATGTTTTAGGATGGAGCGGGCGACGGGATTCGAACCCGCGACTTTCAGCTTGGGAAGCTAACACTCTACCACTGAGTTACGCCCGCGATAGTGTTTTATAAATCAGAATACGGGCAAATGTCAAGCAATTCAAATCATTAGATCGCTATGGTTGTCACCGCATGATAAAATACAATATTTATTACAGGCATGGGCAGAGTGGCGGAGAAAAAGCGACAAGCGATGTTTACGGAATCCGAGTGCAGGAAATTGAGGGAAAGGATACTCAACGACAGGTATAACAGTCTGGTTTTTCGTGCCGGCCAACGTCTCCCCCTTTATCTTGTAGGGGGTTATCTTAGAGATTTAGTGATAGGCAGGGACAGTCTTGACAGGGACTATGTGGCGGGAGGGGATATCGAGTCTCTGTTAGGAAAGATAATAGCCGAGACTGGCGGGAAGGTGGTAAGACTCGGCAGCTACCTAAGCCGGATAGTACTCAAAGACAATTCAACGCTTGATTTTTCACCCTTGATAAATGACATTGCCGATGATCTGTCCCATAGAGATTTTACCATTAACTCAATTGCCTGGTCTCCGGGCACTGGTATTATCGATCCTAACGGAGGGGTGAAGGATTTACGTCGGCAGAGGATTAGTATTATCACCCGTAACAGTATAGAGCGCGATCCGGTCAGAATGATCAGGGCCTATAGATTTGCGGGCGAATTATCCTTTCGCATTGATCGTCCCACGAGACGGATGATAAGGGAACTTTCAGGAAGAATTATTGAGGCAAAGAGTGAAAGGATTACTTTAGAATTCTTTAAAATATTAAATCTAAAAGATCCTTCGACAATCCTTGCCAAGATGGCAAATGATGGATTTTTAAAGCATCTATTTCTTTGCGGTGAGGAAGAGTTATCTTACAAACTTCGAGTGCTTTCTAGAGTTAATAGAATACTTAATGCATTACCTTTAAAGTATAAGGCCCTGGTCGGTCAAGTTTATTCGCAGAATCTTTCACGGGAGGGCATGATACGCCTTGAAGTCCTCATGAGAGGTCTTCCCGCAAAGGCTTTATCACTAAGCTCTAAGATCAAAGAGAGGCTGGAAGATATCCAAAAGGTTGAGAGGCTGCTACGAGGCCGGAGCGTGTCGCGAGCCGGGTTATTCGAAGCATTTAGTATAATGGGCGATGCCTCGATCGATTTTCTGATAGTCAAGGGCAGGACTACTTTTCTTCCCGACTACGAAAGTTTCAGGGCAATTATGAAAAAAAGCTTCCTGTCCACAGAGGAAATTATTGCCATCAGTGGCCTCGCGAAGGGAGTAAATCTGGGCAAAGCGATATTAAGTTTAAAGAAGGCGGAATTTAGCCGTAAAATCAAAACATATGGTGAGGCGGTTGATTTACTCAAGAAGTGTTCTTCTGACTGTATTTAACATAATATATCTTATCGGACAGTAGCTATAAACAACAATTGTTGACATCATGTTGATAATCATGTGAATAATTGACACTTCTATGGAAAGATACTATCTTCGCCCGCCCTGACTAGGTATTAGGCAGAGAGATTATTGCATTGATCCCACACGTTACAGCTAAAACATAAGATCCGCATCAAGAAAGTCTCCCGCCACCCTCGCGGGCCTTACGTACACAATGTTTCCCTTTGAACGCCCTTTCACGGAAGCTCTCACCTTCAGGTAATTTCCGGAAGTTCCCATATAAACTCCCGAGCCCATTGACTCTTCCAAAATAATATCGAGGGGATTATTTATCTGTCTTTCCATATAACCCCATTTTTTTGATCTATTGAGATCGGCGAGCTTTTCAGTCCTCATTTTAATCGTGAGATCGTCTATTTGTCCCTTCATCTTCGACGCATCTGTACCGGGCCTCACCGAGAACGGGAAAATATGCATATACGAGATTGGAAGGCTTCTCATTAAATCGAAAGTTGCATTAAAATCCTCATCGCGCTCGCCCGGAAAGCCAACTATAATGTCTGTCCCCAAGGAAATATTGTCGATTCCTCCGGCAATGGATTGCAATCGCAGAGAGAACTCAGAGGAGCTATACCCTCTTCTCATGAGGCGCAGGATGGTGTCGCTGCCGCTCTGCAATGGAAGATGAAGGTGTCTGCAGATTCGCTGGTCCTTGATTATCTCGATAAATTCCTCATCAACCTCGGTGATCTCGAGAGAACTCAGGCGAATCCGCCTTATCCTTGTTTCATATAGGATACGCTTTAAAACCTTTTTAAGGTTTGACTTCATTGTAAGATCCCTGCCGTAAGAGCCGATATGTATCCCCGTTAAGACAACCTCATTGTATCCACGGGATTCAATGATCTGTATTTTCTCGATCACCTCTTCTTCAGGGATGCTACACGATTTTCCTCTAGCAAAAGGAACAGCACAATAGCTGCACCGAAGATTACAGCCATCCTGTATCTTTAGATATGGTCGAGAGCGACTATGACTGCCATAGAAGAGATCTACATCTACGGAAGTAATCATTTTTACGATATCGTATTTTCTGGCATTATCGATAACTTCAAAAACTCCAGGCATGCTTTTTACATTGTCCGACTTAAGTTGGGAGTAGCAGCCCGTAACAATTACCTTCGCGCCAGAACGTGCCGCTCTCCGAATGAGCTGCCTCGAGTTATAATCACCCTTTGCAGTGACAGCACACGTATTCACTATGCAGAAGTCCGGATTTTCACTTAAACCAACGATGGTTACGCCATTTTCCTTAAGTGTTCCTTCAATTACCGAGCTTTCAGACTGGTTAACGCGGCAACCTAATGTCAAAAAGGATACCTTCACGACCTGGTGGGATTTCCGTCGGTGTTGATACTCGTTCCAAATAGCGAATGTTGTCTGGCCTTTTCGATTCTCACGAAGGAATAAGAGCCGGCCTTCTCTCCATTGTCCCTGATGGTAACGATCTTATTAGTCCTCATCCTTCCGCAAAGCATTTCGCCGTCTGTTTCGGAAGTGCCTTCAAGAAGAACCTCCTGAATGGTGCCTTCTAAGGTCTTATTCTTCCTATACGTTATCTCTTCCTGCAATCTCAGTATCTCGCCTAGTCTCTGAGATTTAAGATCATCCGCTATACGCCCCTCCATTCCACAAGCCACTGTCCCTTTTCTCGCGGAATACTTAAAGGCAAAAAGTCCGTCGAACCCTACTTCCTTTATTGCGCATATTGTTGCTTCGTGGTCCGTTGCTGTTTCACCTGGAAAACCTGCTATCACATCCGCGGTGATCCCGATATCAGGGATCTTTCTCCTTAGGCGGTCGATTTTTTTCCTATATTCCTCATAAGTGTACCCCCTGTTCATTAGTTTCAGTATCCTATCCGAACCGGACTGAATCGGCAGATGCAAGTGCTCGCAAACGTGCGGTAACTCTGCCATAGCTTCGATCAACCGATCTGAAAAATCTCTGGGGTGGGAGGTCACAAAACGTATCCTGTCGATCCCAATGTCGTCGATTCTTCGCAGCAAATCAGGGAAATCAATGTCACTCCTATAGGAGTTTACGTTTTGACCGAGAAGGGTGATTTCCTTGTAGCCCCTGCTTGCAAGATTCTTAATCTCAGAAATAATACTGCTGCTTGGTCTGGAGACCTCCCTTCCCCGCGTATACGGCACGATACAGTATGCGCAAAAGTTGTTGCAGCCGTACATGATGGAAACCCATGCCTTTATCAGGCTTTGACGGTTAGTTGCCAATTCCTGAAAGGCCAACTCATGATTAGCATCAACCAGAGATGATCGAAGCCTTCCAGAAAGCATATCGCTGACAAGATGAATATTTTGGGGGCCCAGCACAAAGTCAACATAGGGAGCTCTCTTCATCAACTTTTCTTTGGTCTCTTGGGCAACACACCCGGCAACCACTATCTTAAGCCCTTTATGCTTCTTTTTGAGCACTTTAGTCCTGCCGAGTTGACTATAAAACTTCTGCTCCGCTTTTTCCCTGATTGCACAGGTATTGAAAATAACGAGATCGGCGTTGTCGGGAACGTCAGCTTTGCTATAGCCATTTTCGAAAAGAACGCCGAGCATTTTCTCGGTATCGTGGACATTCATCTGGCACCCATATGTATAAATGAACACTGACTTACGCATCTAAAAATGTAACATGATCTTGGAGGTTTCTTCAATTTTTGATATTAACCTTCCTAAAGATGGATATTCTAAGGCGTTGATATATTGTGATTTCTTGCAATATTAACGTGTTTGATTTAATATTAAAATGTGTTTGGAATACTGAAAAAAATTATTGGCACCAAGAATGATCGCGAGATCAAGAGACTTCTCCCTATTGTAGAGCATATTAACTCCCTGGAAAGCACCATCAGCACGCTTTCAGATTCCGATCTAAAGGGCAAAACTGCTGAATTTCGAAAGAGGCTCGAAAATGGAGAGACCCTGGACGACTTGCTTCCTGAGGCTTTCGCCGTGGCACGTGAGGCATCAAAGCGGGTCCTGAAGATGAGACACTTCGATGTCCAGATTCTCGGGGGGTTGGTACTGCACGAAGGGAAGATAGCCGAGATGAAGACCGGCGAAGGCAAAACACTGGTGGCCACCCTACCCGTCTACCTCAATGCACTCGAGGGCCGAGGCGTCCATATAGTGACGGTAAATGACTATCTGGCAAAGAGGGATGCCCAGTGGATGGGGCCTCTCTATGAATTCCTGGGTATGAGCGTGGGGATAATTGTCCATGGTCTCACGGATGAAGAGAGACAGGTATCCTATAACTCCGACATTGCGTACGGTACGAACAATGAATTCGGCTTCGATTATCTGAGAGACAACATGAAATATGACCTCTCCCAGTTTGCACAGAGGGAACTCAATTTCGCTATCGTCGACGAGGTGGACAGTATCCTGGTAGACGAGGCCCGCACGCCCCTGATTATTTCAGGCCCCTCTGAGGAGACGACCGACAAATACTATAAGATCGATAAGATTATTCCGAAACTCCAGAAAGAGACCGATTATACTGTTGACGAAAAGGCGAGGACTGTCATACTCACAGAGGAAGGTAATATCAAGGCGGAAAGGCTTTTGGGAGCAGGCAATCTTTACGACCCTTCGAACATAGAACTTGTCCACCATATACTTCAGGGACTCAAGGCGCATACCCTCTTCAGGAAAGACGTCGATTACGTCGTAAAGGATGGTGAGGTCTTAATAGTCGACGAGTTCACTGGCAGGCTTATGCCGGGAAGACGTTGGTCCGATGGGCTTCATCAAGCCGTTGAAGCGAAGGAAGGGGTCAAGATAGCGAGCGAGAACCAGACCCTTGCGACAATCACCTTCCAAAACTACTTCCGCATGTACAAGAAACTTGCGGGCATGACGGGTACGGCCGAAACCGAGGCAGAGGAATTCGCCAAAATATATAACCTCGACGTTCTCGTGATCCCTACTAATAAACCCATGATTAGGGCGGATTACCCAGACTTAATCTACAAAACGGAAACAGGTAAATTCAATGAGGCCATCAAAGAGATTGAAGAACTCAACAAGAAGGGACAGCCGGTGCTTGTAGGTACCATATCGATAGAAAAATCGGAACTCCTCAGCAGTCTTTTGAAGAAAAGAGGGATAAAGCACTCTGTCCTCAATGCGAAATACCACGAAAAAGAGGCTGAGATCATCGTCCAAGCAGGCAGAAGCGACGCAGTGACAATAGCGACTAATATGGCCGGGAGGGGGACCGACATCATCTTGGGTGGAAATCCGGCAGCGATCGCCAGGGATATGCTGAGGGATATGCCCGATTACACAGACGAGGATTGGCGCAAAGCTCTTACAGAAGCGGAACAAAAGTGCGCTGCCGACAAAGAAAAAGTCCTTTCCCTTGGAGGGCTCCATATCTTGGGCACGGAAAGGCATGAGGCACGAAGGATCGACAATCAGCTGCGGGGACGCTCGGGAAGACAGGGGGATCCGGGGTCTACGCGCTTTTATCTCTCCCTGGAAGATGACCTGATGAGGATATTCGGCTCTGACAGGATATCGGGGCTAATGGGCAGACTCGGCATGGAAGAAGATATTCCTATAGAAAACAGGATGGTCTCCAAGGCGATAGAGAACGCGCAGAAGAGGGTCGAAGCCCAGAACTTCGATATCAGGAAGCACCTTCTCGAATATGACGATGTAATGAACAAACAAAGGACAGAAATCTACGCGTTCCGGAAAGAAATACTGCAGGGCGGCGACAACCTCCGACAAAGGATTCTTTCGATGATGGATGAGATCGTTGATGAGTTGCTCCCCATTTATTGCCCGGAAGACGCAAGGTTCAGCGAATGGGACGTGAAGGGGCTGAAAGATTCCATTTATGGTGTTTTTTCCCTGGTGCCGGATGATATTCCTGAAGATATACAAGCGCTGAGGGAAAAACTCTCGGTCGACATCAGGGGATTATATAAAGCAAAAGAGGATGAGATAGGACAGGAGATGATGCGTTATCTCGAAAAGATGATAGTCCTCCAGGTCGTTGATACCCAGTGGAAGGACCATCTTCTGGCTATGGACCACTTGAAGGAAGGCATCGGTCTGCGCGGATATGGGCAGAGGGACCCCCTAGTGGAGTATAAGAGAGAGGCATTCGATATCTTTGGAGAGATGTCCGGGAGGATATCTGCAGAGATCGTGTCCAGGCTCTTTAAAATCCAGGTACAGAGGAATAATGAGGCGGTGGTACGAAGCCAGGAGAGAAGGGTCAGCCTTAACTATAATAGAGGAGAAGGCGGGCCGGCGCAGCCCGTTACGAAAGGGAAAAAAACAGGGCGTAACGAACCCTGTCCCTGCGGCAGCGGAAAGAAATACAAAAAATGCTGTGGGGCGAATGAGTAAAATATTTTCTATAGGCCAGGCCCCCCGCATTAAAGAAAAAGAAATCACCCTAGCTTCTAGGGGAACCAGGATATTAAAATTCAAGTCCATCAAGGACATGAGATACCGTCCTGAAGACAGGCCTGATCTTATCATCGTCGATAAGAATCAAAGTTCCGAACCGTCGTTCAGGGAATTCCAGGTGTCCTTCAAAGATATCCCGAAGATCGTATTGTCAGCTTCCTACTCTTACATGGGCTTCGCCCCTTGGACAAAGTACCCCCAGACCTATACGGTTCAGAATCCATCTGCAAGGGAAATCGAATTCATTATCAGGAAGGCGCTTAAGGTAAGGGACCTCCTCGGTGAGAATCGGTCGCTGAAGGAGCAGCTCGTTAATATGACGTATGAACTCGAATTTTTCAATGAGGTCAGCAAGACCCTTACTTCGACGCTCGAACTGAACGATATCCTTACCACGATAATGAAGAAATCAAAGAAGCTTATAAAGGCCGAGACATGGTCGATACTTCTCCTTGACGAAGAGACGGGGGAACTCGTGTTCGAAAAAATAACGGGCAAAAAGAAAGATATAACCAAAATAAAGAAGATAAGGCTCAAGATTGGTGAGGGGATCGCAGGCTGGGTGGCGCAGGAAGGTATTCCTGTGGTAATACCGGATGTTTCGATAGACAAGAGATTCTGTTCGGCGATGGACAAGGAAACCGATATCGGGGCCAAATCGCTCATGTGCGTGCCGATAAAGAGCAAGGGGAACATTATCGGCGTGCTGGAAATTGTGAACAGAGCCACCGGCGCCACCTTCACCAAAGACGATCTTGACATAATAATGAGAATCGTCGACCATGCGGCGATTGCGATAGAGAGGGCCTCGCTATATCAGAAAATGGCCGAATTGTCCGTAACTGACGACTTGACTAAACTTTTTAATACACGGTATCTGGACAGGACCCTTGAGATAGAGATAACGCGATCGACCCGCCACAAGTCATCTCTCGCACTAATTTTCATGGACATTGATCACTTTAAGATAATCAATGATAACTATGGTCATCTTATAGGCAGTAAGCTGCTTGTGGAAGTAGGACAGCTACTCATAAAACGTTTAAGAACCATAGATATTGTGGCCAGGTACGGCGGCGATGAATTTGTTATCGTCCTGCCGCAGACCGCTCCCAGCGCTGCGGTTCAGATCGCCGAGAGAATGCGCAAGGCCGTAGAACAAAATGTATTTCTTAAGAAGGATGGATATTCGCTTCATCTAACCGCAAGTTTCGGGGTCGCTTCTTATCCCGAGAGCGCAAAATCCAAAGAGGATCTGCTGAGGTTGGCGGATGAAGCGATGTACAGGGTCAAATATCAGACACGAAATGGCGTTTATGCTATAGTATAGCGATGGCGCTTTTCAATTACGCTACAAAGGAAATTACTCTCAAGATCGTCTATTACGGTCCTGGATTGAGCGGCAAGACAACCAATCTTCAGTATCTCCATTCTATCTTAAATCCGGAAACCAAGGGGAGGCTGCTTTCCTTATCGACAGAGGCTGATAGAACTCTCTTCTTTGATTTCCTTCCCGTAGAACTCGGGAAGATTCGCGATTTTTCCATTAGATTTCAACTCTATACCGTACCTGGTCAAGTAAGATATAACGCCACGCGAAAGATTGTCCTCAAGGGTGCTGACGCGGTCATTTTTGTCGCCGACTCCCAGAGAGATATGAAGGAACAGAACATAGATAGCTTCGAGAATATGAGGGAAAATCTTTTCTCTAATAATATCAATCCTGACGAGATACCGGTAATTTTTCAATACAACAAAAGAGATCTCAATAACGTCGCTTCCATCGAGGAACTCAATGCGGAGCTGAACCCCTATGGATACCTTGTGGTAGAGGCGTGCGCAATAAACGGCTCGGGGGTTGAGGAGTCCTTTAAGCTCATTACCAAGCTTCTGCTGAAATTTATCGCCAAGAAACATCAGATAGAAATACAACAGCCTGAAAAAAAGGAAGAAGAAAAGTCGGTGGAAAAACCTGAGGCGGTTGTAGAGAAAGTTCCACCTCTCCCTGCTTTTTCTGTTTCTCCCGAGGTGCAGACGGAGGTTTCTCTTCCTGAGAAGGCCATCATACCCGACAGCGGAGTGGTTTCCGGTGAAGGCGCTGTGTTATCGTCTGAAGAAGACCTTGAAGGCGGCTACAGGCGCATACCGGAGCAAGAGAAGACCCTATCTCCCCGGCCGGAGGAAATCCCTGTCATCCCCGTTGACAAAGTTGATCAGATTGCTGAGGAACTGACAGGTCTTCATGGTATCCTGACAGATATTAAGAATTCGCTGTATGTACTGAGCAAAGAGATGAAAGACCTCAGGGCTATAAAGAAGGAACAGGAAGAGACGAGCCGCTTGCTGAAAGATCTTTCCGCCCGCTTCGAAGGGCTAAAGACGAAGAGACGCTGGTTCAGATTTTAAATCGGCCTGAGACACCCATGACGGCTGTTTCTTCCTGCTAGAGGAGATATTCAGCAAGATTAATCCTGTATTTATTAGGGTCCATTGTCTTCAAAATAGACCTGCCGTATAAATCCCTATCGTCCTTTTCGGTTAGGTCGACCACATGTCCTTTTATCCTGCTCCCCTTTTCGTCGATTATGATCAGCACACGCGGTCTTGCCGGAAAGACCTGATTGCTTTCACATACCAGCCCTAGTTCTTTAGTGTTGAGCATGACCAAAGTGCCAATAGGAAACACGCCGACCATATTGACAAAAAATTTAATAAGGAGCGGATCAAGCTGTGTGTTCGACCGCTCCATCATGATGCTCAATGCCTTGTCCGGGGCCAGCGGTACTCTCGAATAGACCCTAGATGAGGTCATCGCATCATACTGGTCAGCAAGGCTCACGATCTTGCTTAAGAAATCAATCTCGAAATCCTTCCTCACGCGCGGGTAACCGGAGTGGTCGAAGTTCATGTGGTGTTCGAAGGCGACAATCGCTGATTTGATCGTCAGGGGGTCCAGTTTCTTCAATTTCAATAAAGCCTTGACGCCCCATACCGGATGTCTCCTTATAATGTTCCATTCAGAATCGTTAAAGTTCGACGGCTTGTTGAGAACTTCGCTGGGTATCTCCATTTTTCCGATGTCATGAAAAAGCGCCACCATACCGAGTTCCGTGAGAGCCTTTCGGCTCAGTCCGACGCGCTGGCCCAATGCAATCGAAAGGATGCTGACGTTTACCGAGTGATGATAGGTGTATTCGTCGTAGTCCTTTATTGCAGTCATCCCGAGAAGAAGTTGTTCTTCCTCTAGAATCTGGTCCACCATAGTCTCGATTACCCTCTTGGCCTTTCTTATGTTTACCTTCTCGCCGCCCTTTATTTTATTGATCACGCCACGCGCATAGGAGACCGCATTAAAATAGGTCTTTTTGACCATCTTTCTCGGCTCCAGCGACCTCTCCTCCACGACCTTTTTGAGTTTTTCTACCGATATATTTCTGGCATTCGACATTTTTTCCGCTATCGCCTCGAACGGCGATTCCGCGTAGGGGGACGACAGAACAGCCCTTACGAGGACTTTAACCTCTTCCGCGGTGATCTTGTCCTTAAAGACAAGATTGCCCAACTCCCTTTTCTTGAATTCCCTTATCAGAAAGTCGAAGTTCAAAAGATATTCCAACGAATAACGTATTCGATAATCGTTGATATAAAAATACTCACCTCTCAATTCAAGGGAAATCACGCGCTCGTACCCGACGAGGAGGTTTATCATGGATACGAACTTGTCGATAACCGATGTAACGGCGACATTGTCTGGGTCGTGGATATGCGATGTCCGGAGGACAACGGAAAGCTGGTTGACCACGTCTTTTCCAGTCTTGAATCTTTCTATATCTTCTCTATTGTCCATATTCCAGCCTCTTCATCGCGGAGAAGATGAGTTCATGCATGAGTTTATTGCCGTCGTTCCTGTATTTGTTCAGAATCGGAAGTGCGTCTTTGTTCCCCAAGAGTCCGAGACAATATGCGGCGCACGCCCTGTTCTCATCATTCTTTGCCCTTCCGAGAAAAGTCTTCTTCTTAAAAATTCCAACAACTGAAGCATATACTTCATCGTCTTTCCATTGTGAAAGGACCTCGAAATATTCCTTCTTTTCCTCAAAATCCTTGTCCTTGAAATTCTTGTCCGCTATCTTATTCATGATGATACGCTTGGGCGCCTCTGATTTTATGTTCCCCAACGCCCTCAGTGCAGCTGAACGTACCTGGATCTCCGGGTCTTCAAGGCAGTCCCTCAGCGCCTGCAAAACCCCGCCGCCACCAAGCTCTCCAAGCGCGCGGATGACTTCTTTCTTGACTCTGATATCCCCGTGCTTGACCGTTTTAAGCAGATAATCTACGGCCCTCTTGTCTCCTATCTTCCTGAGTATGTAAATAATATTTCTTACTACGTACCAGCGAGAGTCGCTTAACCCCTTCGCAAGAGTCGTAATGTCTTTGGCCCCCAAAAGAATCAGGGCATCGATCACTATCTTCCTTGCGTGAATGCTTTTCAGGTCCCCCAGTATTTTCATGAACGGTAAAATCGCATTTTTATCGAGAAACTTGACAAAATCTTCAAAGAGTTTTTCTTCCATCTCCTGGCCGCTGTCCAGAATCTCCCCCAGGAGATTGATTATGGCTTCACTTCCAGCGAGTAAAAGTATCTTTTTGGCGAGCCTCTTTCTTTCCTCATCCTCGTTCCTGTCTTCGAATTTCCTGAAACGTGACAGGATGAGCGTTACCAACTGGATATTGCCCCGACCTACCGCGTACTCGATGGCATTCACGAAGAACCCGGCTATATCTTCGATATCCTCCTTCGACGGCTGGAGGTAAATCATCTCAAACAAAATGTCAGCCAGTTTATCGGTCTTATCCTCCGAATCTCTGTCAAATTCCTGCATCAGAAGCTGCAGGTCTTTGTCCGACAGCGGCACGATAGAGACATCGTGTACCGACTCCTCTTTGAAGGCATCTTCGTATGCCTTCATAAGCGAGTCCTGGTCAGGTTTCTTTTCTACGATCGCGTTCACCGCGCTCTCCTCATAGTCATCCTCATCAGCCAGGACCGTCTCATCGACTAAATACTGAATGTTCTGAAAGTCCTTTTCCCAAAGGAGCGTTACTATGTCGTCTTCCAATGCATCCCGGTTGAAATCCAATGAGATGATCTTCAAGAAATCTTCCATCTCCTCCATAGCAAGACCTTTTCTGAAGGTAATTTCTCTCAGGCCGTCCCTAAAGAAAAAAAGCGCGAGGTTATCTTCTTTTTCGGAACTCACATAGATCTGCTCCGAATCGAAAAATATCTCGTTCTGTTTTATCCTGAAGCACAGTTCGTCCTTGAAATAAAAGAACTCCTTGAATTTTTTGAAATCGTCCTCGATAGTATTAATATAGATAGGGTTATTTGACGGATACATCCTCAATATCTTCTTTGATTTAAGGAAAGACTGGATTACGTCTTTGGCCTTCTTAAGTTCTTCGCTCATACCTATCACGAACCTGTATCAATGATAAGAAGTGTCCAGTTGCGCTATACAAGAGACACCCTTCTTTCTCTCGCGAAATTTCTAATAATCATCGAGGCAGAAAATAACCTCTGGAGTTTAAGGTTTCTGCTTCGTATCGCAAGGACATCATGGGTCGGAAACCTCTCAGCCCTGATCTCATTCTGGACCTTCGAGATCTCAACATAGAAATCGCGCAGCGTTTCGTGCTCAAAGGATTTCAGAAACAACGGATTTACCACCACGTATCCCTCCGAGATGTCACGAATGGTTGCCTTAAGACTCTTTCCCCTCACGTTTGACATGCTTCTTCTTTCTATATAAAAATCTGGATACTAGTATACCAATTTCATAAAGAATTATAATAGGGACGGCCATGAGGGTTTGATTGAAGACGTCCGGCGTCGGGGTAAGAATGGCGCCGGCGATAAACGCAAAAAGAACTGCAAATTTTCTATTTTTGGCCAGCATGGCCGGAGTTACGATACCTACGCGCGTCAGAAAGACAATCACAAGAGGAAGCTCAAAGATAACGCCAAATGCGAGCACGAATTTGAGACAGAAGTCCACATAGCTGCCCACGGAAAGCATAGGTGTCATATTCTGCGTCTTGTATCCCAGCAAGAATGTTATCGCAAAGGGAAGTACGATGCTAAAACAAAAAAAAGCACCTAATATAAACATTGCCGTAGCAAAAAATACGAAAGGCAATACATATTTCTTTTCTTTGTCGAGAAGCCCGGGAGAGATAAAGCGCCACAGCTGGTAAAAAATTATAGGGAGAGAAAGAATCAGGGCGGCGACAAGGGATACCTTGAGGTGCATCCAAAAGGCCTCGGCGGGCGCCAGGAAGACCAGAGGGGCGGCTGTCTTCTTGATTATCTGAAAATAGGGGGAAACAGGGCTGATCTTGAGCTCGGACCTGAGAGGAAAGGTGATCACTTCAAAAATCTTTTCGGAGTAATTGAAGACCCCGGCAAACACAATAAAGATCGCGGCCAGAGAAACTAAAACTCTCTTGCGAAGTTCGGTGAGGTGTTCTGTCAGGGGCATCTTGTAATTTTCCAATTATTTCTTCTTTCTCTCCGTCGGCTGAAAGCACATCTTTACCTATATCCTCCGACCGATGAGTCATCTCCGCTTCCTCGACAGCATTCGCTCGGACTCGTCAAGCTCTGTCTCCATCCGCATCCCGGGCATTATTTATACCTCTATTATTTCATTAATCTACCGCCCCCCCAGAGTTCTGCCCGCGTCAGGAAGTCTTTCCGGTCCAAAAACAAACACTGCAAAAAACTGAAAAAAACCAAGGAGGGAGGCCTATTCTTCCTCAATAATTTTTTTGATCTCCTTCTTCTCCTGCGGAGAAGTGTAGCTGATCGAAATCAGAATCCTGTATTCGGGAGTTCTCTTGCTCAAGTCCACGCCCATGCCGAGAGTGGTATAAATGAAATCAGTGGTCTTAATTCTATAGCCGAAACGGGCCTCCACGTGATCAAATTCGTTCGAGAAATAACTCTTCCTTGCCAGAATTTCTCCAAGCACTTTAAAGTTGTGAGCAGCGGAAAGCTCTATGCCTCCCAAAAAAGTAATTTCTTCCCCGAGGCTCCCGGTGCCAGGTCTTTCGTAAAAAAAATTCACATGCCCTTTAAAGGGACCGACTCTCTTGCTCATGATCAAACCTATACCGTATCTGCCACGTGTGCTGAATTCTTCACGGCCGTTATTTAGCGAAGCGTTGATCAAATAGGCCAGAGAAGGCCCGTATTTCCCCTCATCATAGAACCTGTGTTTGAACCCGATAGCAATATCTTCCATGCCGTCTATTGTGGTAGTAAAATTATATATGTAGGGCACGGTCAAATTGAATTCTACGGAATCGGAAATACCAAAAGCGCTCTTAAGACTGAAACGATAAAAATCAGGGTCTTTCGATTTTTCAAAGCCGGTCTCAACGGCCACCCTATTCTTGGGAAGACTCTCGGCACTGAAGGTGGAAAAGATGCTGTTGGGGGCTACAGGTTGGATGCCGGAAACATCGAATGCAAATGATTCTCCGGAAAAAAGAAGAACCGCGATTATGAGAAAAATGGGTCTTTTCATTAATAGAAAAAATAGCAGAAAAATCTCAGACTGTCAATGAAACTCTCCTTTTTGAGTTCAGTGACGCCAGCGTTTCATTGACAAACAACACCTATTGAAACTATAATGTAACACTTATCTTAGGAGGTATTATATGGCTGAAGGGATTCTTGAGGTTACCACAGGTTCATGGGAACAGGAAGTCTTGAATGAGAGCGGATTAGTGCTGATCGATTTCTGGGCAGTGTGGTGCGGTCCTTGCCGTATGATAGCACCGACAGTAGAAGAACTGGCGAAGGAATATGCTGGAAAGGTAAAGGTCGTAAAGTTAAATACAGACGAAAACCCAGAAATAGCCAGTCGATATAAAATAATGGGCATTCCGACGCTTATGTTCTTTAAAGCAGGCCAAAAAATAGATCAGATCGTAGGCGCTGTGCCGAAGCCGCAGCTTAAGGCAAAACTCGAATCGCTGATTAATGCCTGAAAATCTGTCATTATTTTTCAGGATCAATCGGTAATTTCAATTCACTTCATAATGTTCCCGAGGTGTGGTTTGTGAAAAGAGCGTTGTTTCTTGTTTTTTTACTCATATCGATCTGCCTTGTCTCATGCACAAAGGGTGACACCGGAACGAAAAGGCTTTCCCCTTCGCAGACTTCAGGCATGGCGCCGGATTTCGTCCTTAAGGATATCGAAGGCAAAGACATTCAGTTGTCCCGCTTCAAAGGGAAAATGGTTGTATTGGAGTTTTGGGCGACATGGTGTCCCCCCTGCAAGGCAACGATCCCGGAATTGATCGCAATGCAAGAGAAATATGCCGGAAAGGGGCTGGTGGTGCTCGGCATTTCCGTTGATGAAGGCGGAGATCTTGTCTCGAAATTGTCTTCTTTTTCAAAAGCGAACAAGATCAATTATCCGATATTACTCGGTAGCGAAGACGTCTCCAGTGCCTACGGCGTCATGAGCATCCCGGCGACGTTTCTTATCGGTAAAAACAATAAAATCATCACCACATACAAGGGATACGTCGATAATCTTGAGGCCCTCATATCTCAGCAGATAGACAAAAACATATAAAAAAACCATGTTTGAAAATCTCAGCGATAAATTAGATTCGATACTGAAAAAATTGAAGGGTAGAGGTCTCCTGAAGGACCAGGATGTGGAGGCTGCGCTCAAAGAAATCAGGCTCGCCCTGCTCGAAGCTGACGTAAATTTCAAAGTTGTCAAAGATTTGGTCGAAAAAATCAAGTCAAAGGCTGTCGGAAAAGAAGTCCTCGATAGTCTCACTCCAGGGCAGCAGGTAGTAAAGATAGTTAACGATGAACTCTGCGAACTCCTTGGCAGGTCACAGAGCAAAATTACACTTTCCCCGAACCCTCCTACGGTAATCATGATGATCGGCCTACAGGGTTCTGGCAAGACCACCACCTCGGCAAAACTGGCCAGATATTTTAAGAAAGAGGGAAGAAGGCCTTTACTGGCTGCGTGCGACCTCCAGCGACCCGCTGCCATCGACCAGCTGCTAACACTGGGGAAACAGTTGGATGTCGGCGTTTACTCATCCATGGACACAAAAGACCCTGTTCGCGTCGCGCTCGAATCGGTAAACCGGGCGAAAGTCGAGGCAAACGACATTGTTATAATAGATACTGCCGGCAGACTTCACATCGACGACTCGCTCATGAGCGAGTTGAAAGACATGAAGGAAAAGGTCGCTCCAAGGGAAACACTCCTTGTTGCGGATTCCATGACCGGACAGGATGCTGTGACGATAGCAAGGCATTTCAATGAACAGATAGGAATTGACGGCATTATACTTACCAAGATGGATGGAGATGCGAGGGGCGGAGCTGCCCTGTCGATCAGAGCCGTTACGCAGAAGCCGATCAAGTTCATCGGGGTTGGTGAAAAAATAGATATGCTCGAGCCGTTTTATCCTGATAGGATCGCGTCGAGAATACTTGGAATGGGTGACATGTTGAGTCTCATCGAGCAGGCCCAGCAGTCCTTCGATCAGAAAGAGGCTGAAACTCTTCAGAAAAGGATTCTCGATGATTCATTTACCTTCGACGATTTAAGGGAACAGATGAAGAAGATCAGAAGTATGGGGCCTCTGGAAAGCATATTGGGTATGATACCCGGGTTCAATAAGATGAAGAATGTAAACGTCGACGAAAGGGAATTCGTAAAGATCGAAGCGATAATTAATTCCATGACAAAGAAGGAAAAGACGAATCATAACCTTCTGAACGGAAGCAGGAGGAAAAGGATTGCCATCGGCAGCGGAACGAATGTTGCCGACGTAAACAGGGTCATAAAGCAGTACGTCGAACTGAAGAAAATGCTGAAGATGTTCAAAGGCAAGAAGAACCTTAAACTCCCGAAGATGTTTCCTTTTTAGCGGACTTTACTTTACAAACCGCAATATATTAAAATTTCACATATTTTATAGGAGGTGTTTTTTGGTAAAAATCAGACTGACAAGATTAGGAGCTCATAAGAAGCCTTTTTACAGGCTTATCGTGGCAGATTCTAGGGCGAGAAGGGACGGTCCTTTTATAGAGATTCTGGGGACATACGATCCTCTTAAAGAACCCTCTGAAATCAAGATAGACTTGGAGAAAGCCAAGTATTGGCTGCAGAAAGGGGCACAGGCTACGGACACCGCTAAGAAGCTGATGCAACGGGCTGGCATATAAGCTGCCAATTTTCACACGGAGGTGGACAGATGAAAGAGTTAGTAGAGAGGATGGCAAAGGCATTGGTGGACAAACCTGAAGATGTAGTTGTAAATGAAATCGACGGTGAAAAAACTACGGTGTATGAGCTCAAGGTGGCTTCGACGGATTTGGGGAAGGTCATAGGAAAACAAGGAAAGACCGCCCGTGCGATGAGGACGATTCTCAGCGCTTCGGGTACGAAGATCGGAAAACGCTGCGTACTGGAAATTCTCGAATAATTCATCCTAAAGGGCCGGGCTTAAATAGTCCACGCTGCACCGCATTAGCGAAAATCACAAAAGAATGGGGGGTAAAGGGAGAAATGAAGGCCCTCCCCCTCTCCGAACAATTCTCCCTCCTCGGGCCGAATGCAAACGTCATCCTGCATGTCAAAAACGATGTTCTGCAATGTACGATTAAATCACTGCGAAAATTGAATAGGCATTTCATCGTGTCAATTCACGAAGTCACGGACAGGGATGTGGCCGCGCAGTACCGCGGCGCCCTTCTCTCCTCTTCAGTCGAGGCGATAGCCTTGCGAGAGGGGGAGTTTCTCTATGAGCAGATAATAGGTCTCACGGTAATTTCAAGCAATGGGAAGGAGATCGGGGAAGTCGTTGATATATTTGATTCCGGAGCGCACGATGTGTATGTGGTAAGAAAGGATGAAAAAGAATATTTAATACCGGCAGTAAGAGAATTCATTTGCTATATACAAGTTGCCGAGAAAAAAATTATCGTGAACGAAATGGAAGGACTGTTCGACTAAAATGAAGTTCAGTATTGTCACAATTTTTCCTGATATGGTCCAGGCTTATTTCAACGCGAGTATTATGAAAAGGGCGGTCGATAACGGCATTATAAGTGTTGCCGTCCATAACCTGCGGGATTATACTAAGGATAAGCACAAAAGCGTTGACGACTACCCCTATGGCGGCGGGGCCGGCATGGTCATGAAGCCGGAACCTTTTTTTAGGATCACAGAAGACTTATGGCCCCAAAAAGAGAATCGGAGGATCATCCTTCTCAGCCCACAGGGGCGATTGTTCAGTCAAAGGACGGCAGAGGAACTTTCCCGGGAGCAAAAAGAAATTATTTTTCTCTGTGGCAGGTATGAAGCCATAGATGAGAGAGTTAAGGAACAATTGGCTGATGACGAAATTTCTATCGGCGATTATGTTTTGACTGGCGGAGAACTGCCTGCATTGGTTATAATAGATGCCGTCGCCAGATTGATGCCGGGTGTGCTGGGAGACAGTCGTTCTTCTGAAGAAGACTCTTTTACGTGCGGGCTCCTCGATTATCCGCATTATACAAGGCCGGAGATCTTCAGTGGTATGAAGGTGCCGGACGTACTTCTTTCCGGCAACCACAGCGAGATTAAGAGGTGGCGGAAAAAACAGTCATTAAAACTGACTTTAGAAAGAAGGCCCGACCTTATCGATGAATATGTTTTGATGCCTGAAGAGAAGGAAATTTTGGACAAACTGAAGGAGGAATAAAAATGAATTTAATCGCGGCAGTCGAAGAGGGATTTAAGAGAGACCTCGGACAATTTAATATCGGAGACACGGTAAAGGTTTTTGTTAAGGTCGTAGAGGGAGACAAGGAGAGGATACAGCCTTTCCAGGGTGCCGTTATCGGCAGAAAAGGAAGCGGTACGAGGGCGATGTTTACCGTCAGAAAGGTTTCCTTCGGCGTTGGGGTAGAGAGAATATTCCCTGTCTGTTCCCCGGTCGTTGACAGGGTTGAAGTTGTAAAAAGGGGAGACGTGAGGAAGGCAAAGCTTTATTATCTGCGGGGCAAGAAGGGCAAATCTGCAAAGATAAAAGAAAAAGGATTGTCGGCGCAATAAGAGCTCCTTTATGGGCATATACCAGCATGACGCGTCCTTGAGGCAGCAGGGAAATGCGACCATCGCTGGTATTGACGAAGCAGGAAGAGGACCCATCGCCGGACCTGTAGTAGCCGCTGCCGTAGTCTTAAGTGACGGTATCCGGATTGAAGGGCTTCGCGATTCAAAAAAAGTTCCGGAAAAGGAGCGAGAGGGTCTCTTTTGGGACGTACTTTGCGCGGCACAGGGAATCGGGGTCGGGATCGTGGAACACGATGAAATCGACAGGTTAAATATCCTGCAGTCTACTAAGCTGGCGATGGCAAGGGCACTGGGTGATCTGGGTATTGTTCCTGATATGCTTATCATAGATGCGGTCACCCTCCCCTCGGTTCCGATCAGGCAGATATCTCCCTTTAAGGCTGAATCCAAAAGCGCCTCTGTTGCAGCCGCATCGATCATCGCAAAATATGTAAGGGACTCGATTATGCTGCATTATCATGACATCTACCCCCAATACAATTTCAAAAGACATAAAGGATACGGCACGAAAGAACATCTCGGCCTGATACGGCTTCATGGCCCCTCTCCCATCCATAGAAAATCTTATGCCGGCGTTATGTCTCTCCCCCTTTTCTGAACCATCTCATATCTTTCCGTTGAAATTATTAATTACGTACCTATAAAATAGATAGGCCATGGGAACCATAACCGATAAAGAAAGAATTGACGAGGCACTGGAACTTATTTGGGTATTGGAGGAGGAGGGCCATCGGGATATTGACCGTTTCAGCCTCAGCTCCGACGATGCAGACGTCACCGCGCTCTTAGACACTCTAAAAGATGGGGGGTTTATAAACATAAAGGACGGCTCGATTTATCTTACAGAAATGGGGCGCAAAATAGCCAGGGGACTTATCAGAAGACAGCGCCTGGCAGAGAGGCTCTTCACAGATGTGTTTGAGATGCCGGAAAACACCGTACTCGACGATGCATGCAAAATGGAGCATATCCTGAGTGAAGAGCTCACGGAAAGTGTATGCATCTTCCTGGGCCATCCCCCCACATGCCCTCACGGGAAACCGATTCCCAGAGGGGAATGCTGCAAGAAGCTGAAAGTCGAGGTGACGCCGGTTGTGACCAGGCTGTCGGAATTCGAAGTCGGTGCAATCGGGAAGATCACATTTATCGTCCCTTCGGACCCCTCCAGGCTCAGCAAGCTCAATTCCCTGGGCATTTCTGCGGGAAGCGTCATTAAATTTATCCAGAAAGTGCCTTCATGCGTTCTTCAAATCGACGAAACGACCGTTGCGATCGATCCGGAAATAGCCAGGGAGATATACCTGAAGAAAGTGCTCAAATAGCCTTTGTTCAGATGAAACATTTTTTTCTTGTCATTGCATTCGCTTTTTTTGTATGTTTAATACGGCATGCAGAAAATGATATCGGCCGATGAATATTTCAAGAAGGGCCTTCAGCTCTTAGGTGAAGCAAATCTCCTGGGTGCTCTTACCTGTTTTGAAAAGGCCCATATCCAAGAAAAGTCCCCCTTAATCCAATCCTATCTGGGCTACTGTATAGCGACGGAGAGGGGACAGATTGCCGAGGCAATAAACCTTTGCCGGGCCGCCATCGAAGTAGATCCTCACAACCCCGCGCATTATCTAAACCTCGGAAGGGTTTACCTGAAAGAGAAAAGAAAGGACGGGGCGATAGCAGAGTTGAGAAAGGGCCTATCTTTCGGCGATAATCAGGATATAAAGGCACTCCTGGAAAGCCTCGGCCTCCGCAAGAAGCCTGTCTTCTCCCTTCTTCCAAGGAATAATTTCTTGAATAAATACATCGGCCTCATCCTCAGTCGTCTCAGGCTGCTATAATCGCTTCTTCATAAACCCCTTGCACCATCTTCATATACGAACCTGCCGGACACGTTATTTGATGTCTCTATTACTCCCGATATCGACTTTTTCCCTCAGGTCATCCCCAAGGAGATTGAAACAAAGAGCGGTTAGCGCTATCACTACGCCCGGAGAGAGAACCATCCAGGGAGCCGAGTTTATATAGGCGCGGTTCGCACTTATCATGGAACCCCATGTCGCAGTGGGCGGTTGTGCTCCGAGGCCGAGGAAACTCAGCGCCGATTCAGTCAGTATATAGCCTCCGAGTTTCATGCCGATCATCACCAGGGCAAGAGGGACGCACTGCGGGAGGAGGTGGACAAATACTATCCTCAAGTCACTGCATCCAACGGCCCTTGCAGCCTCCACGAAGGAAGATTCTTTGAGAGACAACACCTGTCCTCTCATGAGTCTGGCAAAGGACGCCCAGCCTACGGAAGACAATGCGATCATGACTGTATAGATACCGGGAGGGAATAATACAGAGACGCCGATTGCAAGAAGAAGCGAGGGGAAAGCAAGTATCAAGTCCACAAGCGCCATAAAAATCGTATCTATCTTACCGCCGATATAACCCGACATAAGTCCTATGAAGAGCCCTATGCCCATCGATAAGATTGCAGCAACAACAGAAACAGCAATCGAAATCCGCCCGCCGTACAGCACCCTAGTCAGGATATCCCTTCCTTTGTTGTCCGTCCCCATGGGGTGTTGAAGAGAAGGAGGCCGGCGGAGACTGTCGAGATCAATGGCATCAGGAGAATACCGCGTAAGAGCGGGGGAGATCACCGACAGAATAGCAATACATAGAAGGATGCAGGCCGATATTCTACCGCTCAGTCCCATGTATCCTCACCCGGGGGTCTACGTAATGATAAATGACGTCGACAAGGAGATTGATCATCACGAAGAGTATGGTCCCCACGATAATGCAACCCATTATCACCGGATAATCCCTCTTTACAATGCCCTCCATCGTAAACCTTCCGATCCCGTCCCACCCGAAAATAGTCTCGGTAAGTACAGCCCCGTTAAGATAACTGCCGAAATCCAGACCTATAACGGTTACGACAGGTATCAGAGCGTTCTTCATGATGTGAAGGGCATTGATACTGCTCTCCTTTATCCCCTTCGCCCTTGCAGTCCTGATGAACGGCATGGTCACGACATCCAGGACCGACACACGCGTCACCCTCGCTATTGTGGCAAACGCAGGAAGCGCCAGCGTCAGGGAAGGGAGCAACATATAGCGCAGTCCGCCTGTGCCGGATGGAGGGAGGGCTTTAAGTCTGAGACTGAAAAAAAGCATAATCATGAGCCCGCTCCAAAAAACAGGGACGCTGAGAAACAGAATACTTACGACAGAGATAAGCCGGCCGGCGACACCGCCCTTCTTAAGTGCCGAGAGGAGACCCAGTAATATGCCGGAAGGCACGGCAATGAACATCGCCCCTGCAGCCAGCACGAGCGTGTTAGGGAATTTGGACTTTATGTCATCAAACACCTGCCTGTTTGTATAATAGGACCTTCCCATGTTTCCCCTCATCAGGAGCGAGACATATCCTATGTACTGTCTCGCGGTACCTTTATCGGCGCCAATTTCTTTCCTTACCTTTTCTATGATCTCCGGGCTGCTTCTTTCCCCTACCAGGGTATAGACAGGGTCTCCCGGGATTGCCTTTGTCAGAGCAAAGGTGATCATGGTAATCCCCAGCAGCAGCGGGATTAGAAGCGCTATCTTTTTTATGATGTAGAGACTCAAAAAGAGACCTCCAATCCCTTATCCATGCTGTAGATAGGGTATATCCTGTAATTCTTCACGTATGGCTGCCGAAGGGTGAAGTCCGTTTTATGCCAGAAAAAAACCCAGGGAGATTCTTCTGCAATAATATTCTCCGCAATACCGTAATAGCGGCTGCGTTCAGAGAGGGAAATCGAACCCTGTCCCGCCTCAATGAGCCTGTCCACTTCCTTGTTTGTATATCTCGCCCTATTGCCGCTTGCACCATGGTTGGCTGAGTGAAATAGCGGGAACAGAAAATTCTCAGGGTCAGGATAATCCGCCCACCAGCTTATCCAAAAGAGATCGGCCTCGCCCTTGTTTATGGCGGATTTATATGCGCTCCACTCAAGCTGTTTGATCCGCACGTCCAGTCCTGCCTTTTTAAGGAAGGACTGGATTATCTCTGCGATGTCCACCACCTCCTGATCGGAGGTGATATAGAAATTCACTATTTTGTTCGAAGCACCCTCTTTATCAACGATACTCCTGCCTTTTGCAGCGTCAAAGTCCGCCGTGACGCGCAGGTCCCATTTCCTGAGCAGATCAGGAACAGGGCCCTCCGCAAGCCTGCCCCTCCCCTCGTAAAAGGTCTCAAGGATTTTCCTTTTGTCTATCGAATAGGAAACTGCCTTTCTGAGGTTGCTGTTATTGAAGGGAGGTCTCGAACAATTGAAACCCAGATAATACGTATTCAGACCCTTGACGGACGAAATCAGGTCTCTCCATTTTGGAGATCTCCTGTACCTGTGGTATTCATACGCAGGGATCGGAATTACATCGAGATTCCCGAGTTCAAACTCGGTCACTGCCGTGAGGTCTTCGGGAATAATCCTGTATATTATTCCTCCAATACGTGCCAGGCTGTTAAAATATCCCTCATTCCTTTCCAGCACGAGCTGATTGTTGTGTTCCCATTTCTTCAATATAAAAGGACCACTTCCGACCGGACGGGTCGCATAATCGGCACCCCACTTTTTCACTTCCTCTTCGGGCACTATATACGAAGCAGTCATCGTAAGGAGGTTGAGGAAAGGCGAAAAAGCATTCGCCAGTCTTATCTTTATGGTGTATCTATCCTTCACTTCGATTCCCTCCACGTCGGCAGCCTTCCCGCTCATATACTCCTTCGCACCGAGTATCTTGTCCAAGACCCAGGAGTTCGGTGACTTTCCATGGGGATCGAGTATCCTTTTGAAAGAATATCTTACGTCATATGCGGTAACCTCACGTTCGTTGGAAAATCTGACGCCGTGTCTGAGAAAAAAAGGTAGGCAGTGCCTTTGTCATTGACACTCCATTTTTCGGCTAAATCAGGAATCACGTTCAGGTTCTCATCAAGTCTCACCAGACCGTTGAAGAGCTTGGCCGCGATTACGCCGCCGGTCACGTCCACGATAAGAGCCGGATCGAGCGTAGTTGGGTTATAATTCAGCCTGTAATGAATGAAGCCGTCGGTCCTATTCCGGGGCGAACAGGAGGTGAAAGACAAAAAGAGGCACAAAAGACAAAAAACGCTTAGGGTCCTTTTGCTATTCTTACTAAAGATATCTTGCACGAATAATTATAATACATTCGTTACTATCCGGGCACTCACTGCGCGGCGATACCGCCTTCTGTATGCTGGAAGATTTCGAAAACAGAGATGAAGACAGCGGTTATGAGAGGCCCCATAATCAGGCCGATCACACCGAACAGCTTTATTCCGCCCAGCACGCTGAACAATATTATTATCGTCGGCATCTTGGTCCTGCTCCCGATTATCAAGGGCTTGAGAACATTATCAACCATGCTGATAACGAAAATACCGAAGAGGAAAAGAACGATACCCTGAGCATAACTATGCTCGATTACAAGATACAGGGAAGTGGGGCCCCAGATCGCAAAAGTGCCGATCAGCGGAACAAAAGACATCACGGACATGGCCATCCCCCACATGACGGGGGCCTCGATACCCATGAACGCATATGCGATACCCCCGAGGATACCCTGTATAATCGCGACTATGACCCCGCCGTACACTGTCGATACAATCATGTCTTTAATCTGTTTCGCAATTTTCTCTTTCTGCACTTCGTTGAAAGGCATGTAATCTTTCGTCTTCGAGAGAAGATCCGGTCCGTTTTTGAAAAAAAAGAACGTGGTAAAGAGGACGAAGATGAAATCTATTACTGAGGCTACTATATTGGGTATCCTCATCGAGAATTCCGAAAGAAGGCCCTTCCCTATTTTTTTTACGTTTTCAAGGATGGCCTCTTCCGAAATGAGATCAGCCGCGCCGCTATAAGCCCTCATTTTTTCAAATAGGGCCGAGGAATGCAATTTTTTGACGATCGAACTCAGGGACCCGACATTCGCATCATTGATCTTTGCAGCGACTATCTGCACTTCGTCGATAAGCATCAGCGTGAGATAAGTAATCGGACCGATGAGGATGATAAGTATCAGGATGATCGTCATTGCAGCGGCCAAACCCCTGATCCTGACATGACGCGAAATAAACGCAAAGATAGGATAAAACGTGATCGAAATTACGATGGACCATGCTATGGCGGTGAAAAAGGGGCTCATGATCTCATAGGTGAGATACCCCAGCGCTCCAAGAAGAAATAGCAGGGTAACGAAATAGAACCTGTCTTTAAGCACGGCACTCCTCTACGAAGCGCTCCAACAGCCGTTTTGACAAAGAGTCCTGCATCCTTTCGGGGTGCCATTGGACACCTACGAGAAAGCGATATGCTTCGCCATAAAATGCCTCAATTATGCCGTCATCTGCCCATGCAAAAGGTTTCAGCCCGTCTCCCTCCTTCTTAACCGCCTGATGATGGCTGCTGTTGACTTGACTCCCGCCTACTCGTACAAACGGGTTATGCCCTATACTAATGCCATGCCCTCCACTCAGGTGATCCAATGATCCCGGAACCTGCGAATGAATATCCTGATAAAGGCTTCCCTGAAAAAAAACATTCATCAATTGCATCCCGTAACATATGCCGAAAACAGGTTTCTTCCGTCCCATTATCTCACGCAGCAGGGAAAATTCAAAATTAATTCTCACAGGTTCTTCAGGCAAAATATGACATAAGGGGCCTTCGCCATATAACGATGCGGGCAGGTCCTTGCCACCGGGGATAATCAAACCGTCATAACGGACTGCAAGATCACTCACACTTCTTTGCGGAGCCACAAAGACCGCGTCTCCCCCTGCATTCTCTACAGCAGTCCTATACCGCTCGCGTCCAAGAGGAAATCCGGCATCAGTTCCGCAGGTTATCGCTATGAGGGGCCTCGGGTCGATCTTCTTCATAAGAGAGATATGATTTTAATCGCTGGATATCCGGAGAAAATATAATTTTGCAATATAATCTCGGCCAGTGGGCATTCCTTCAAAGGCGGGTCTCACCAGCCCTATGATGAAAAGTAAAAGACAGTTCAGGACTTCAGACGCTGCCTGTGTTCAGATCGCTCATTACCACAATGTCTTCTTCAGTCCGTTCCAAACTCTCACAAGCCCTCCCCATATCCTGGAGAAGATGACTCTTTTTTAAGCTGAGTTTTCTGTCGGCAATTACCGCCTTTAGTTCCATAAGGCCGATATTTATCTTCTCTCCGTTTCTGTTAAACGATAACGTGGTCTTACTCGCAAGGTCTTCCCTCGTATAGTATGTCTCCACCTTCTTCTTAAAAGTCCTTGCCGCTTCCCTGAAATGCTTGATCATGTTTTTCGTCTCGCACATAATCACAAAGTCGTGAGTACTCATCGTACCGACAAAACATTTACTGCATTTTTCACAAGTAGTTTTAAGAATGCCGGCCGCCCACTGTATTATCTCGGCATGTCTGTCAGGCCCGTACTTTATCAGATAGGGATGGATATTGGCGATCCTTACATAGGCGACTGAGTATCTCCCTATGTCAGGATAGATCTCTTCCAGCCTCTTTATGATCGCAGCTTTATCGGGCAGGCCGGTCAGGAAATCCGGCCACAAGTAAGGGTTTTCCTGTCTTTTATGGAGATCCTGTATGTACTTCTTCGCCTCTGTTATTCCCATCTAAGTCCCCCTCTCTATTAACACCTGTTAACCCCGGCTCATATACTCGAAATCTATTTATAATTACAGTATTTCAATTCGGAATGTCAACTTTAAGTTACAATTATAGGGTAATCATGCGGTCGACCACATCATAAAAAGGGGAGCAGGATTCTGCCCCCTTTTTTTTTCAACTGAGGGCCTTTAAGGCCCTTTCTTACCCCTTATTTCTTCTTAGCAGTCTTTTCCTTCAGTGAGGCCTGCGCCGCCGAGAACCGCGCGATCGGCACCCTGTAAGGCGAGCAACTCACGTAATCCAGTCCGATGGCATGACAGAACTCCACGGATTTGGGCTCACCCCCATGCTCTCCGCATATCCCCATCTTAAGGCCTTTCTTCACCTTTCTGCCTTTTTCGACGGCAATTTTCATGAATGCACCTACGCCGCTCTGGTCGATCGTGATGAAGGGATCATCTTTCATAATACCTTTTTCAACGTAGAAGGGAAGGAACCTTCCCGCATCGTCCCTCGACAGGCCATATACCGTCTGGGTAAGGTCATTAGTACCGAACGAATAAAAATCAGCTACCGCAGCTATCTCGTCGGAAGTCACGCAGGCCCTGGGGAGCTCTATCATGGTCCCTACAGTGTAAGGAACCCTGACGCCAAAATCCTTTCTCACCCGGTCAGCCGTCGTAATTGTAAGTTCCCTCATAGTCTTCAATTCATTCACATGACCGACGAGGGGAATCATTATCTCCGGAATGACCTTGACCTTCTCCCTCGACAGCTCACAAGCCGCCTCCATAATAGCCTGCACCTGCATTTCATATATTTCGGGATAAGTGACCCCGAGGCGGCATCCGCGGTGTCCGAGCATAGGGTTGAACTCATGGAGTGATTTGTTCTTGACGTTCAGCTGCTCGAACGGAACCCCCATTTCATCCGCAAGTTCCTGAAGTTCTTTATCTGTATGCGGGAGGAACTCATGGAGCGGCGGATCGAGAAGCCTTATCGTCACCGGAAGGCCCGCCATAGCCCTGAATATTCCTATGAAATCGACCTTCTGGAACGGAAGGAGCTTTGCAAGGGCTTTCTTTCTTCCCTCAATGGTTTCGGAGAGGATCATTTCTCTTACGGCCTTTATCCTGTCAGGGCCGAAAAACATATGCTCGGTCCTGCAGAGTCCTATCCCTTCGGCCCCGAAATTTCTTGCAACAGTGGCATCGTTAGGGGTATCCGCATTGGTCCTGACCTTCAGGCCCCTGAACTGGTCCGCCCATTTCATCAGTTCCTTATACCAAAGGTTGCGATCAGGATCGGCCGGCAGGAGGTCGAGTTGGCCCTCATACACGCGGCCTTTCGTCCCGTTCAGGGTTATCCAGTCGCCCTCTCTCAGGACCCTCCCGTTCACATGTATCTCCTTTTTACGGACGTCAATATTGAGATCCGAACAGCCCACAATGCAGCATTTGCCCCATCCCCTTGCAACGAGGGCAGCGTGGCTCGTCATTCCGCCTTTTGCCGTAAGTATGGCCTGCGCTGCATGCATGCCATGCACATCTTCGGGGGAAGTCTCGTTCCTGACGAGAATGACTTTCTCTCCCTTATTTGCCTTTTCTTCCGCATCGTCCGCAGTAAAGACGATCTTACCAATGGCGCCGCCCGGCCCTGCAGGCAGTCCTTTGGCGAGTTCAACGGCTTTTTTCTCAGAATTAGGATCGACGCTCGGGTGAAGGAGTTCATCGAGCTGCTCAGGCTTCACACGCAGGACAGCGGTCTCTTTAGAAATTAATTTCTGCCTGGCCATCTCTACAGCCATCCTTATCGCAGCCGGTCCATTTCTCTTGCCGATCCTCGTTTGGAGCATCCAGAGTCGTCCTTCTTCTATAGTAAATTCTATGTCCTGCATATCGGCGTAGTGTTTTTCGAGTCTTTTCTGGATACTGTAAAGCTGCTTGTAAAGCTTCGGCATCGCAGACTCAAGAGAAGGAAGGTGTTTAGTGTCCTCGGTCTTACCGGCCTCATTCACAGGACTCGGGGTTCTGATGCCGGCGACAACATCTTCGCCCTGGGCATTGGGGAGCCATTCACCGAAGAACATATTCTCACCCGTTGCGGGGTTCCTGGTAAAGGCGACCCCTGTTGCGGAATTATCGCCGGTATTGCCGAATACCATCGACTGGACGCTCACCGCAGTCCCCCAATCCTCAGGTATCTTCTCTATTTTGCGGTATGACACTGCGCGCTTGCCCATCCACGACTGAAAGACTGCTCCGATACCGCCCCAAAGCTGTTCATAGGGATCGTCAGGAAAATCCTTCTTGAGAGTCTGTCTTATAATCATTTTGAATTCGTCGCAGAGTTTCTTGAGGTCTTCGACGTTCAGGTCAGTATCGCTTTTGTATCCCTTTTCTTTCTTCAGCGTGTCCATCGCATGTTCAAGCTTATGACGGATACCTCCGCCTTCTTCCGGCTCAACTCCGGCGGCTTTTTCCATGACAACATCTGAATACATCATGAGCAGGCGACGGTATGCATCGTATACAAAACGATCATTATTGGTTTTATTTATGAGACCGGGGATCGTCTTAGTTGTGAGACCGACATTGAGGACCGTTTCCATCATGCCGGGCATCGAACTTCGGGCCCCTGAACGAACCGAGACAAGGAGAGGTTCCATAGGGTCTCCGAATTTTTTCCCCATTATCTTTTCGACCTTGGCCAGCGCCGACTCGACTTGTGTCTTCAATTCAGGCGGATATTTCCGGTTGTTCTTGTAATACAGCGTACATACCTCAGTCGTAATAGTAAATCCCGGCGGGACGGGTATGGCGAGGTTCGTCATCTCTGCAAGATTGGCCCCTTTACCGCCGAGGAGGTTTTTCATTTCGGTCTTACCGTCGGCCTTGCCGGCACCAAAAAAATAGACGTATTTTCTCAACGTTTTTTTTGCACTCTTCTTAGCCGCTTTAGCTGCTGACTTCGCCATGGATACTCCTCCCAACAAGTTTAAAAATCATAATTCCTATTAAATTTATAGGACTTATAGCGTACCTTACAAATCCATAAAAATTCAATATGCAAGCTTAAAGAAATTCTTATAAATTCATTAGAAATTATAATGAATTAACCTCTGATACAAATTAGGCTGTTCTTTCCCGGTTGCTTCACGTCCTTACCCGTGAAAAAAAATTAGAGGAATAATTAAGGAGATACTGTAAGCACGAAGTTGTATTATTGGCGGCCGTAGCACCCGGAACAAAAATCACGAGCGCGTCCGGTTAAAGACTATTGGCCGGACCCTTTTGAAAATAATTCAATAACTTTGGGATCCTCTTTTCTCATTGTTGACCTTCCGTCGAATATTCCACCCTCAGCGATCACCAGCTTAGCGGTAAATAACTCTCCGATGATCTCGCCTTTATTTCTTATTTCGCATATCTCTCTTATCTTTAAATTCCCCTCTACCCTCCCGCCTACAACCACTCCGCGTGCGGTTATATCCCCCTTCACCCGAGATTTTTCCCCCAGTACCACCCAATCGGCCTGGATATTCCCTTCTACTATCCCGTCTATCCTGATCGTGCCCTTCGTGCTGACATCCCCCGTGAACATCGAGTCGGCACCTACAAAGGATTCCAATTTTTCAGTATTCTTGTGGAACATCATGACCTCCCTTTAAGATACGAATCCGGATTTACCGCCTTACCGTTAAGCCACACCTCGTAATGCACATGGGGTCCGGTAGAATTGCCGGTCGAACCGATATAACTTATGATGTCTCCACGTTTTACCCTCTGACCTGTTCTCACCGCAACCATCTTGTTATGCGCATAAAACGTTGAAAAACCTGCCCCGTGCTCGATAACTACCAGATTTCCACTTGCTCCGCTCCAGCCGGAGAAACTGACAATGCCTTCTCCTGTAGCCCTTACCGGATGGCCAGGCTCGGCCGCTATGTCGACGCCACTATGAAATTCTCTCTCGCCGGACGTCGGGTGCTCCCGCAGCCCGAACGGAGAAGTAACGTGTCCTTCAACCGGCCAGCCTCTGGGAGCGGCCACAAAAATATCTCTCCGCTGGCTTAAATAATCTTTTATTTCACCGATACTTTCCATCGTTGCCCTAATCTGTTTCTTTAAGTCTTCCATGTCTATTGAGCCACTGTCGGACGTGTCAAGATTCTCGAGTATTTTTTCCTTGGAGCTAAACGAAAAGAGTCGTTTGAACTCAGTATCTGCTTTCTTCAAGCTGGCTATCGTGCCTTTTACTTCTATGAACTGCGACGCATAATAATTAAGCCGCTGATTCATCTCTTTATATTTCACCGCATTCACTCCGACAGAAAAAAGGTATATAGAAACTCCTGCCCATATAACGATCGAAGCAATGACACCAAGCGAAGGCAGTTTAATTCTCCACGATTTTGAATCACTATGAGGAATGACCATGATGGTCACCGGAGTAAAGGCCTTTTTCAGCATTTTTTTGATCCTATGCATATCTGACCCCCCTTATTCCCTTTTTGACACTTCCTATCATATAAGCCCCAAAACCCTTCTTTCTCAACGCGGCCAGAACTTTTTTTCCTTCTTTCCCGCTGACGACGACGATTAACCCAAGCCCCATATTGAAGGTCCTTTTCATGTCTTCTTCCGGTACGTTGCCTGCCTTGCGAATCACCGAAAATATCGCCGGTTCAGGCCAAGACCCTTTATCAAGCACCGCCCCGAGACCTTTAGGAAATATCCTGGGCAGATTCCCGGGGATACCGCCTCCCGTAATATGCGCCATTCCTTTCACATCCACCTTATCTTTTATTGCCTTAAACGCCTTCACATAGATAATGGTCGGCTTTAAGAGCTCTTCACCCAGCGAAACGCCTATTTCAGGGAGGACTTTTTTGGTGCTCATTCTTTTCGAATCAAATAAGACCTTCCTGGCAAGGGAGTATCCGTTGCTGTGCAGGCCGCTTGAAGGAATGCCGATTAAGGAGTCCCCGTCCTTAATCCGGTTCCCGTCGATCAGTTTTCTTCTTTCGACAACCCCCACGGCGAATCCCGAGAGATCATATTCTCCACGTGCGTAAAAACCGGGCATCTCTGCGGTCTCACCTCCGACAAGGGAACATCCCGCCTCAAGGCAACCGTTTGTTATGCCCCTTATCACTTCAGCAGCGCTTTCCGGCTTCAACCTACCCGTGGCAAAATAGTCGAGGAAGAAAAGCGGCTCTGCCCCGCTGGTGAGTATGTCATTGACACACATGGCAACAAGGTCAATACCTACCGTGTCGTGCCGGCCAGTCATGAAGGCTATCTTCAGTTTTGTGCCGACACCGTCCGTCCCGCTCACAAGGATCGGTTCTTTATATTTGCGGGTATCGAGCTTAAAAAAAGCCCCGAAAGAGCCTATATCTGTAACTACTTCGGGCCTAAAAGTTCTTCTAACAAGGGGCTTAATCATCCGGACGAACCTCTCTCCCTCGTTAATGTCAACTCCGGCCTTCTTGTAGGTAAGTCTTTTTTCCATAAAATAGTTGATGAGGCAGGACTCGTTTTGAACGAATATATTTTGCACAAAGTCATTCTAAAGGGCAAGTCAATTTTTTAATTATGCATTTTCTATTCTTTATTGCCACACCTAAAGGCTCAGAACCTTATTCTCGAAAAGAGACGTTTCTGCTAAGATAGGGTGAGATGCCTCTGATACTTATAACAAATGACGACGGCGTGCATTCTCCAGGGATTGTGGCGCTTTACGGGGCGGTGAAGCATTTGGGTGACGCCTACATCGTTGCTCCGGACAGGGAACGAAGCGCTGCAGGCCATTCACTCACCCTCCACCGGCCCCTGAAAGTGACAGAGGTCAGGGAGAGGGTATACAGCATCAACGGCACCCCGACTGATTGCGTAACCCTGGGTATTAACAAGGTCCTGCCCGAAAGACCGGCGCTTGTCGTGTCGGGGATTAACAGGGGGGCCAATCTTGGGGATGATGTTACATACTCAGGGACCGTCTCCGCGGCGATCGAAGGGACCATATTCGGAATACCCTCCATTGCGTTTTCGCTGCCGGCGGCAAAGCACTACCATTTCGATGCAGCATCAGCCATAGCGCACGACATCGCCAAATTTGTCCTGGAGCACTCACTCCCCTATGATACGCTGTTGAACGTCAATATACCGAATGTCGATAAAGAAAACATCAGAGGCATCCGGTTCACCAGGCAAGGGAAGCGTATTTACGACGGTGCGATATTGGAAACGTTTGATCCCTGGGGAGAGAAGCATTACTGGATAGGAGGGGGAAAACCATATTGGGAACGGGGTGAAGATACGGACATAGAAACAGTAGAGGCAGGCTATATTTCGGTTACGCCGATACATCTGGACCTCACAAACTACAATGCCCTCTCCTTCTTCAAGGAAAAATGGCATGGGGACGAAATGTGGAAAGATAAACCAAATGAAAAATTTTGACGTTATCATCATCGGCGCCGGGCCATCCGGGATATTCGCGGCGCTCGAACTTCTCAAGTCGAATAAGAAATTAAGCATTCTCATGATCGAAAAAGGTAAAGATATCGACAAAAGGGCCTGCCCCGTAAAGGCCAAAAACATCTCCTGTACCGCCTGCAAGGAATGCGATCTCCTGAGCGGATGGGGCGGGGCTGGTGCGTTCAGTGACGGCAAGCTGAGTCTTTCTCCCGAGGTCGGGGGGTTCCTTTCCCGTTACATGGATAAGGACGAGGTAAGATCACTTATAAATTATGTCGATGGAATATATTTGAAGTACGGCGCCCCTGCCGAGATATTCGGCGACAGCCCAGAAGAAGTGCAGGAACTGGAAAAGCTCTCATCTTTGAACAACCTTGTTCTCATCCCCTCTAAAATTCGGCATATCGGCACCGACAGATGCAGCGTGCTCCTGAAAAGGATCCGCGAAGACATCTGCAACTCTATCGAGACGATTTTTCAGGTTGAGGCAGGGACCGTGATTACCGAAGACGGCAAATACAGGGGAGTCAAACTAAAAAACGGTACCGAGTTCCTCTCGGACTTCCTTGTCCTTGCTCCCGGACGTGAAGGCTCCCGTTGGCTCGAGGAAGAGTCCAAGAGACTTGGTTTTACGCTGCTTAAGAACCCCGTGGACATCGGGGTCAGGGTAGAGCTTCCCGCCTCCGTCCTTGAGCCGCTCACCAGAATCACCTATGAGCCAAAACTCCTCTTCTACTCAAAGAGGTTCGACGACAAAGTCAGGACCTTTTGCGTAAATCCCTACGGCGAAGTCGTAAAAGAATATCTTAAGGGAATCTGGACTGTAAATGGTCACAGTTACGCCGATAGGAGGACGAACAATACGAACTTCGCCATCCTTGTCAGCACATACTTCACCGAGCCATTTGATCAGCCGATTTCGTATGGGAGGTATATCGCACAGCTCGCGAACTTTCTAGGGAAGGGGGTAATCGTTCAAAGACTCGGTGACCTGATGTCAGGCAGGCGTTCTACACAAGAACGCATTTCGAAAGGGATAGTGCGGCCTACCCTCAACGACGCAACTCCAGGTGACCTGAGCTTCGTCATCCCCTACCGTTATCTTTGCGATATCATGGAAATGCTGGAAGCCCTCGACAGGATAGCGCCGGGGGTGAACTCGCGGCACACCCTCCTTTACGGCGTCGAAGTAAAATTCTATTCCATGCAGTTGAAGCTCACCGACAGGCTCGAGACCGAGATAGCTAACATATTCGCCATAGGGGACGGAGCCGGCGTCAGCAGAGGGCTCATACAGGCGTCGGCATCGGGTGTCGTGGCGGCAAGAGAGATACTGGCCCGTGCCGGTATCGCCGGCGTGTCATGAAGTGTTAAGAAAATAGATGGACTACCAAAGACTCAGAGATGATATGGTAGATAACCAGCTTATACCAAGGGGCATCAGGGACAAAGCGGTACTCAATGCCATGCGCACGGTCCCTCGCCACCTCTTTTTGGAGGGGCCGCAATATAGGGCATATGACGACATGGCCCTTCCCATCGGCGATGGACAGACGATCTCTCAGCCGTATATGGTTGCTGTAATGACTGAACTGCTTGGGTTGACCGGCAAGGAAAAAGTGCTCGAGATCGGTACGGGCTCGGGGTATCAGGCGGCGGTGCTGGCCCATCTCGCAAAAGAGGTCTTTACAATCGAGCGCATAGCTTCACTTGCAGAAAAGGCAGAGCAGAGGTTCCGTGACCTCGCCTATTTCAATATCCATGTAAAAATAGGGGACGGCACACTCGGATGGCCGGAAAAAGCGCCTTTTGACGGGATAATCATTACCGCCGGCTCGCCAAAGATACCTGACCCCGTGAAAGAACAGGTTTCTGAAAACGGCATCATCGTCATACCGGTCGGGAGCAGATACTCCCAGCAACTTCTCAGGATAAAGAAAACGAAATCGGGATTTGAGGAAGAATATCACACGCCGTGCGTATTCGTGCCGCTTATAGGTGAACACGGATGGAAAGAGAAAGAGTAGATACCCACGGGCATGCCCCATAGGTGTTAACTTAAGCGGCCTTAATCAGCGCCATTTTCCCAATTTGATAGGGACCG
>OBEQ012008522.1_pt1 | contig 35639 bp, 24 predicted proteins | sample 1670901 | NCBI WGS metagenome assembly OBEQ01 (sample SAMEA104232315, study PRJEB22302) | groundwater metagenome | biome: forest; feature: aquifer; material: groundwater | place: USA | collected 2011-08-07 | depth 5.4 m | reverse complement strand
TGTATGCAGTGGCCGAATGAGCACCTATACTATCGAACTAAAGTTAGGCATTTAACCTGCTAATCTGGAAAAGTTGTTAATACTGTAGTCTATCTAGACAGCATAGTAAGGGGCTTTGATAGCTCTAAGATAGCAGTAAAAAGGCGCGAAAATTTCTGCATTTTGTAATTGGAATCTATGCAGTTCTAGAGTGCCCGTTTCAACTCAATGAGGAATCAGGTATCCTCGCTGATTATATGATTTTTTTAGTTTGACACTTACGCACATGGAATTATAGAAATGGACTTTTTTGAGGGACGGTATTGAAGGACTGTGTTGAAGGACTTTTTCTAAAAGTTTATCTCCAAAGGCTATCTCCAAAGGCTATCTCCAAAGGAATTAAGGTAATGAGAGTAATTTGTTGGCTAATTCTGCTAGTTGGATTAGTTCAAGGCTGTGCAATTCATAAACCGCAAACGACTGAAACCGTCACTGAAAATGTTGCCACTGCCCATAAGCATACGACTATCAAACGTTGCAAGCCTGATGAAACCGTGGTCAATGATCTTCAGATTTGTTCTGCAAAACTCCAGGATATGGAATCGGACTCGCAGGTTGTTAATCAACAAACTGTGCAGCTTGATAAATTGCGTACTGAGCTAGAAAGTGCCAAACAGCGCATTGAAGGCTTAAAGAAAAAGAACAGTGAATTAGAAGAAGATGTCAGGAAAAAAGACGAAGCCATTCGCCGTCTCAGGGAAGTTACTCTAGGTAGTTAATAAAAAGTTACCCTCGGTAGTTAATACGAAGCTACTTTGGGTAGTGCCTAATTCTCCACTGGCTCTTGAATGCTCTCTTTGGCCCTTTCTACTTTTGCTGTATCAACTGGAAGTTCTACGGTAAACGTGGTTCCTTCGCCCAACTCACTCGTTACCCCAATAGCACCACCCATCAATTCGCAGAATTGCAAACAAATGGCGAGCCCTAGTCCCGTCCCCCCATATTCTTTGGTGGTGGAGGAGTCGGCCTGGACGAACTCATCAAAAATGACTTCACATTGCTCATCTGTCATACCTATTCCTGTGTCAGTGACCATAATACGCAACCAGGGCTCAAACTCGTTGCTAAAGTTTTCCAGCGTTATGGTGATAAGGCCATCATGGGTAAATTTACAAGCGTTACTCAGGAGATTAAAAAAGATTTGGCGGTACTTAGTCATGTCGGAATTTACGATAGGGTCTTTCAGCTTAGCGAGGACGATCATTTTATTGTGCGTGGCTTTTGCCAGCGGAGTAATGGTGGTGATGACCTCATTCAGAATGGCAAGGCTATCAAAATTTTCAATATAGAGAGACATCTTACCACTCTCTATTTTGGATAAGTCGAGTACGTCATTGAGCAGTGCGAGTAGATGTTTACCGGCAATCAGAATATTTTCAACATCCGGCGTAATCTGTTTGGCGATGATCTTTTCATCTTCGGCAATCTCCTCAATAATCATTTCACTGTAACCGATAATGGTATTCATTGGCGTGCGAAACTCGTGGCTCATATTCGCTAAAAATGAACTCTTCGCCTGGTTGGCTTGATCGGCCTTTTCTTGCAGTTTTTTGGCTTCTTGCAGGGCATTCCGCAAATTCAGGGCCATATCGTTAAAGGCATTGGCTAAATCGCCAAGTTCATCATCGGAAACGATTGGGATCTGGTAATTTAAGTTTCCTTTACCAAACTGTTGGGTGCCTTCCGTAAGCAAGCTCAGCGATCGATTGGTGAAACGAATGAGGATAAACCCAAGACTGCTGGTCAGAAATATTGAGACAAGAAAAACGAAGATAGTGATTCGATCGGTTACTCTAAGCGTGTTTTCGATCTTTTTTGTTTGCGTCTCAGCGCGCTGCATCTCATGGGATTCGATAGTGTCGAGGTGCTCACGGGTATTTTTATACGCTTCTTTGAGGTCATTGGAGGCGGACATCACATTGCCATTCAGCGCGTCTTGTTGTCTGTTCCGACTCTTGAGGGAGTTAAAAAATTTGCGCCATTCTACAATCAGCTTGTCGACGTCTTCGGTAATTTTATCGGCTTCAAGACTGGTGGTTCCCGTTAGGGTCTTACCTTCTAGAATCAAGAGACCCTGGTGGAGCTCTCGAATTGCAACGAGTGATTTGCCAATATCCGTGTCTGAAAGCTGTTCCTCCCCGGTAACTCTCAGCACATCTAAAACCAAAATCTCTTTCTGTTGTTTCTCCACTTGCTGGGTAAGCAGAACAGTGCTTTTTTGATTGGCCACTGCACTGCGCAAAACATTGAGGCCTTCGCTTCTAATATGACTTCCCCAGAAATAGATGGCCACGTTTAAGCAGAATAATAACAACACAGCAAAAATAGAGAGGGAGAGCCGTTGCTGTAAACTCATAGGCAAGGTCTATACATAGGCGGTTTAAGAGATAATAGAGTATAAGCGGAAGTCGCGCCGCATATTAACAAATGTTTTGCGCGCGTCCAGTTCTGTACCCGGAGCTAATTCTACGAGTGTTAGTAATAAATAAAAAAACTAACAGGGTTTGGTTTATAGCCTATGACGATTGAGCAGATGTATTCCGAGCTAATTTTTTGCCTGTTTGCAGAATGATCGATATCTGGCAATTGGATATGCGTAAACATTCTTAACTAGTTATGCATCAACCACACAATATTGAATATGATGGGGAACAGGGTCGGTATGGATGCTAGTTTTAACAGGAGTAACTAGCGAATTGTTTAACCTAGATTCTGCAGTAAGTGTCAGCTGCGGAATTTAGGTTAAATGCATCATTGCTATTAATGCCGACATTTAAATAAGAAGAGTTTATAAATTGGCAAGGTTTTAGTAGCTATGCTTAATAAGTAGTAACTGTAGTTAATTAGTTACAACTTACCATTGAGCTTATGCAATGCTGACCTTTATGCGTCGACATAGCCTGAATCAAGCAAACATAAATCGAATATTGTTTGCAGGATTACTGTTTCTATCGTTTTTAGCCCATGCCGAAACAGCACCTAGCCAAGAATTAGCAACAATAGTCTTGAAACAAGATACCGCACACCTCTCCCCGCAAGGTCGAATTGCCTATCTGGTCGATCCGACTGATAGATTATCCTACGAAGACATGCTCAAAGGGCGCTACAACTCTTTATTTCAGCGGATTGATACAGCTAACTTGCACTTCGGTGTGCAAGAAAATGTTCATTGGCTGATGCTGGATGTGACGACTGAACAGAGCGTTCGCGCCGATACATTCTGGTATCTTGAAATTGCCAATCCCCATCTCGACCGTGTCACCTTGTTTATTCCGGGAACATCCGCCATTTACGCTAAGCAAGAAGCCGGTCGTTTGGCGGGAAATCTCGACACCTTACAGAGCTCACATAAGAGCAATTCTCTGCTTTTTAAGATTCCGTCATTGCGACCAGGTATTAATAAACTACTGTTTCGTATCCAACATCAAGGTGAGACTGTAGTGCCCATGAGCTTCTGGGCAGTCGATAAATATATTGGCCGATCTGAAATTAGCGGACATCTATCCGGACTTTATTATGGCCTGATGTTGGCCCTACTGATCTATAATTTGTATGTATTTATTAATGTTAAAGACCACAGTTATCTTTTGTTTCTGTTATTGATCTGTAGTGTCACTTGTTATCAATGGGCGCTTGAAGGGGCGTTTTATCAATTTTTAGGGGATGATTCAAAAACCTATCTTCAATACATCAATCCAGTACTGTCGATTCTGGTTATTGCAATCGCAACAATTTTTGTGGAGCAATTCCTGAGTCGCAATAGTCGAACCCCCGGTCTCACCCTCGGCTTGAATGCGCTGGTGTTTGCCTCTGGCGGGCTGTTATTGGTGTTGTTGCTTGTTGATCCAGCTAGTGCGGAAAAAATTTCGCTGTTCTATTCGGTCATGGCCTTTGGTGGCATATCCGTTGTTTCCTGGCTTAACTACAGCCGGTTTAATTCCATACCTTGGGTTTATTTAACGGCCTGGGGATTATTCTTGGTTAGCAGTCTAGTACGCCTCATGATTGCGTACCAATTGATTTCATATAGTGCTGTCATATTGGTAACACTGCAATGGTTGACACTGATTGAGATACTGATGCTGTCGTGGTCTTTGGCTAACAGATTTAGTGTGCGGAATAAAGAAGTCGTCAATCTACATATCGAAAATATCAGTGATCTCGAGCGAAGTAATCGCCTCAAGGATGAGTTTTTAGCGACGCTGAGTCATGAACTGCGCACGCCAATGAATGGGGTTATTGGTGGAGTTGAACTTATTAAGTGTACTGATCTCTCTGGCGAACAAAAATCTTATTTAACCTCAGTGAGTGATTCCGCACTTGATATGATCTCATTAATTGACACAATCCTAGGTTATACCGAAGTGCAATCCGGTGATCTGAAATTAAAAGAAAAGCCATTTAATCTGGCGCACAAACTTATTGAACTCACCAAAGCCTACAATGTGATATGTGAAAGAAAAGGACTCACATTGCTCTCCCATGATTACGAAGATTTGAATGAGGTCGTAGTCGGAGATCCACAGCGATTTGTCCAGGTATTAATGCAGTTGTTAGACAACGCAGTAAAATATACCAACGATGGCAGTGTGACACTGATTGCGCGCAGAGTTACCCACGATGGAAATTCGGCGCGCAATCATTATTTAATTACTATCTCCGATACCGGGATTGGCATCTCGCCACAGAAACAGAAGGAACTGTTTCAGTCCTTTCGACAATTGGATGGATCCTATAGCCGTGAACAAGGCGGCGTGGGAATTGGTTTGGCGTTATCGAAAAAACTCGTGGATTTAATGGGCGGAGATCTCACTTTTCACTCCAAAGAAGATCACGGCAGCATGTTTGAATTCAGCATAGGATTTAAATGTTACGAACGTATGAGCGAAGACTCGGAGGCAGATAATATTGAAAAGAACGTGGTTTCGTTATCGAGTTTCAAACTAAAACAGGTTTATGAGGAGGTTGATCTCCGCAATATCGTTGCTGACGGCAGGGTTCTCGTTGTCGAAGATAATAGAGTGAATCAGATGGTACTCAAAACCATGTTGAAAAAATTAGGCTACGAGGTTTTTACTGCAGACAACGGCCGCAAAGCGCTAGAAGTTCTCGAAAAGGAGGAAATTGATCTGATATTAATGGATTGCCAAATGCCTGTCATGGACGGCCTTGAAGCGACACGAAGAATTCGTCAGATGTCGAACAGCAATGCGAACAAGCCGATACTAGCAGTGACTGCCAACGCGCTCAGTGGCGACAAAGATAGATGTTTGGCTGCTGGCATGAACGATTACATTAATAAACCATTAAAACTAAATGTTATTAAAGAAAGTTTGGAGCAATGGCTACCCACTGAAAAAGTCAGCAGATGCGGTTCAAGCTCGTAACATTCCACAAGTTATCCTTTGGATAAAGACCCGAAATATTTCCTCTTATTCCCTCACTTTAAATTAAGCTGTTTTAGCTGAAAGAGTCTTTATAAGTCTTTAGAATTTATTACAGGCAAAATTTATGGTGGTAGCTTTTTTTAGGCTGTTTTTCCATAAAAACAAATAACTGTTGATTTGTGCGTTAGTCTATTGAGAGAATAATTTTACTCGTCGTGGTGTGGTTAGTGGTGTTGTAGATGTACTTGTAGTGATGTGCTTGTAGTAGAGGTGCATGACGATGGAAGAAAGTCTTTATTGTAGTTACTGTGATAGAGCTGATGTGTTTAGTCGTGGCGCTTTGGAAATAACTTCCCAAATGACCCGTAAACAGCGGCCCTCGTTGGCTTTAAAAATTCAAAATATACTCGGTTTTAAACCCTTGGAAAAACCGCGCAGCTTTCCTGAAAATAAAAATGCCGATTACTTCATTGTCGATATCGAGTTAGTCGATCTCCGCGAAATTGTTTATATTCTAACTGAACAACTCAACAGTATTTCCCACAACCAGCAGATCGGTTACCCGCTCGGCAATTCGGTCGCCGTAATGCTGCAATCACTCATCGAAGACTGGCTCAGATTTGCGCAGCTTAAACTTGAGCGTGGTGAGCAAAACTTGAATAAAAATGTTGGCTAAATTAGTCACTCACGTCTGTAATCCTCCCAACTGACTTTTCCATTGGCTAACTTTTTTGTTAAAGCCGACCCCAATATATTTCCTTTATCAAGCTATACTTGTCTGCTGAATGGGACAAGTTCTTAGAGCGATTACCTGAGGAGAAAGTTATATGCAGCCCAGAGACGTCAAAACAATTGATGACGCCAAAAAGATTATTGAACACTGCGGCCTAAAGCATGTCAAAGTTGGAGTTTATGATGTTGATGGTGTTTTGCGCGGCAAATACATGTCAAAGAAAAAATTCTTTTCAGCGCTTGATAAAGGATTTGGCTTTTGTGACGTAGTCCTGGGTTGGGATGTGAGAGATAAACTCTACGATAATGCCAAGTACACAGGTTGGCACACAGGTTATCCCGATGCACCTGTCAGAATTGTTCCCGAGAGTTGTCGCAATCTGCCTTTTGAAGATCAGGGTTTGTTTTTTCTCTGTGAGTTTGCGGATAAAGCTGAATCAATCTGCCCGCGTGGCGTTATGCGCCGTGTATTATCGATTGCAGCTGATATGGGTTACGAAGTCATCTCGGGGCTCGAATACGAGTTTTTTGTTTTTAAAGAGACGCCAGAATCGGTGCGGGCAAAAAACTTTACTGATCTAATTCCTTTGGCGCCGGATGAATTCGGTTATTCAGTTATTCGCAATAGCGTTGACTCTGACCTGTATCGCGATATTCTCACGCTAGCCGAGGACATGGACTTTCCCCTGGAGGCGCTGCATGAAGAAACCGGTCCGGGTGTGGTTGAAGCGGCAATTGCTTGCGACTACGGCATCAATAGCTGCGACAAAGCGGCCTTATTTAAAACCTTTGCCAAAGTCGCCTTACAGAAACGCGGTTTAATGGCAACCTTTATGGCGAAGTGGTCGGAAAAGTATCCGGGCCAGAGTGGCCATATCCATATGTCGCTCAGTGCGCGCAACGGCGGGCCGGTTTTTTACAGTCCTACCGGAGACTATGGCATGAGCGACACCATGCGCCATTTTGTCGCTGGACAACAGAAGATGATGCCGCAACTATTAGCCCTGGTAGCACCGACAATTAATTCCTATCGACGCCTTATCCCAGGATTTTGGGCGCCGACGGTGGCAAGCCTTGGGGTGGAAAACAGAACCTGTGCATTGCGTATTATTCCTGGCAGTGCTTCCAGTCAACGCGTTGAATATCGGATTGCCGCCGCCGATGCGAACCCTTACCTCGCCTCTGCGGCGGCTTTGGCGTCCGGCTTATGGGGTGTTGAAAATCGCATAGAACCGGAATCCATTGTGCGCGGCAATGCCTATGAACAAAGTTTTTCAGCAGATTTACAACTCCCGACCAACCTGTGGGATGCGGCGCAAGCGTTAAAAGCCTCGACGGTAGCAAGAGATTATTTAGGTGATGACTTCGTTGATCATTTTACTGCAACACGGGAGTGGGAAGTGAGAGAGTTCCGTAGACATATCACTTCATGGGAATTAGAGCGTTACTTTGAAATTATTTAACTGAAATAAAACAACAGCATTTGGAAAGAAGTATGGCAGCAGAATTTTATACCATTTCGCCAATCGATGGCTCTGTTGTGGCAACCAGAGAGTATGCCACTAAAAAACGCATCAGAAGCGCAATCGAAGTGGCCACTACAGCCCAAAAATTATGGGCCAAAATGAGTATCTCCGGGCGACTCGAAATCTGTGAGCGCGCGCTTGAAGTGTTATTATCCCAGCGCGGACAAATCACTGAAGAGATTACTCGACAAATGGGGCGACCAATTTGTTATGCCGGTGGCGAATTGAATGGCGTACAGGAGCGTGCTCGTTATCTGATGTCGGTTGCCGAGGAACAATTGGCCAATGTTGATGTGTCCCCTAAAGATGGTTTTGCGCGGCATATTAAGCGCGAACCCTTGGGTGTGGTTTTTATTATGGCACCGTGGAATTATCCCTATCTGACGGTCGTAAATTCACTCTTCCCAGCATTATTGTCCGGCAATGCCGTCATTTTAAAACATTCCCCCCAAACTCCCTTGTGTGCCGAGCGGCTGGTAGCGGCATTTACAGAAGCTGGCATTCCTGCCGGCGTGTTTCAGTTTTTACATATCAAAGATATTGATGTATCGACTGTGTTGAGCACACCCGAAATCGCCATGGTATGTTTTACCGGCTCGGTCAGAGTTGGGCGTTTAATCGAACAACATGTCGCCGGACATTTTAAACATACGCTGCTGGAATTAGGTGGTAAGGATCCAGCCTATGTGAGAAGAGATGCCAAACTGCGCTACGCGATCGAAAATCTGGTTGATGGGGCGTTTTTTAATTCTGGTCAGTCCTGCTGTGCAATTGAACGCATCTATGTTGACGAGACTATTGCTGCGGAATTTATCGAAGACTTTGTTGAGCAGACCACTAAGCTGCGCTTAGGCAATCCCCTCAATCTTGAAACCACGCTGGGACCGGTAGCGAGTCTGGATGCAGCTGAACGCATTAGAAATCAGATCAACGATGCGCTGCACGCGGGCGCCGAGTCCTGTATTGATCAGAGAAAATTTCCGCTGGCCGAGGAGGGGACGCCCTATCTGGCGCCGCAAGTATTGATCAGAGTAAGTAAAGCCATGTCGATAATGACAGAGGAAACCTTTGGTCCAGTGGTCACCATAATTCCGGTCAGCGGCGACCATGAAGCGATTAAATTAATGAACGATTCACAATATGGCTTAACAGCCTCGCTGTGGACGGACGATCTCGATAGAGCCGAAGCACTAGGCGAGCAGCTGGACGCGGGAACCATTTTTATGAATCGTTGTGACTATCTGGACCCAGAACTACCTTGGACCGGCGTGAAAAATTCCGGTAAAGGCTTTTCGCTCTCACGTTTTGCTTTCCAGCAAATGACGCGCCCCAAATCATTCCATTTTAAATTGCTCAATTAATTTGTGTAGAGGTGACTCAGTAATGGCGAACGCTGAAACAACTGCCGCGAAACTGCGAGGCAATTGGCATTATCCTACAGAAGTGTTGTTTGGCGCAGGTCGTTTGGCAGAGTTGGCTGATGCCGCAAAACAAATGGGTATGCAAAAACCGCTTTTTGTGACCGATGTTGGTCTGGCAAATTTAGATTTTGTTAAGAACGCTTTAGCCGGCTTATCCAGCGGCGGTGTAGAGGCTGCGCTGTTCAGTGCCGTTCAACCCAATCCGACCGGGCAAAACGTTGTTGATGGGGTTAATGCATACCATCAGGGACGGCATGATGGCGTCATTACGCTGGGCGGCGGCAGTGCGTTGGATGTAGGAAAAGCGGTAGCATTGATGGTGGGCCAAAGCCTTCCGCTGTGGGCATTTGAAGATGTCGGCGACAACTGGCAACAGGTCAATACCCAGGGCATGGCGCCGGTGATTGCCATTCCTTCCACGGCAGGTACTGGTTCAGAGGTCGGACGGTCTTCGGTTATTATTCATGAAGAACAATGTTTAAAAAAAATAATCTTTCACCCTAAAATGTTACCGGCTCTGGTCATCGCCGATCCGGAAATTACCTTAGGATTGTCAGCGCATATTACGGCGGCGACTGGCGTCGATGCGTTTGTGCATAATCTCGAGGCATTCTGCGCGCCGGGTTATCACCCGATGGCAGAGGGAATCGCTGTCGAAGGCATGAGATTAATCAAAGATAATCTTCCCCTGGCTTTTCATCAGGGTAACAATTTAATCGCACGCAGCCATCTCATGGTCGCATCCTCAATGGGTGCCACAGCGTTTCAGAAAGGCTTGGGCGGTGTCCATGCGTTGGCTCATCCGCTTGGCGCTCTGTATAATGCCCATCATGGTCTGCTCAACGCCATCATTTTGCCTTACGTATTGCAGCGTAACATGCCGATGATTGCCAGCAAGCTCACCTATCTTGCACGGGTATTAGAGTTGGAACAGCAGACTGCAGATGGTTTTATGGCGTGGTTATTGGCATTTTTGCGTGAACTGCAGATCCCACAGGATCTCAAAAGTATCGGTATCGATGAGGCGCAGGCGGTGCGTGTGGGTCAGATGGCAGTACAAGACGCAGCGGCGGGCGGCAACCCTATTGCTTTAACAGCAGAGGACTATGAAGCTTTATTTTTGACAGCGGTGCGAGGTACGCTATAAAAAATGAAGGGTAAATTAAAAAGGGCCGTTAGATAGGAGAGCCAAATAGGATTGCTATGAAAATAGGTATTCTAGAATGTGATAAAGTCAGAGACAGTTTAGTGGCTGACTTTGGCAGTTATCCAGAAATGTTTACCAATTTGCTGAAAGCGGTTGAACCCACCTTGGATTTCCGCGCTTATGAGGTGATTAACGGCCATTTGCCGCAAAATATTCACGAGTGCGACGCCTATGTTATCACCGGCAGCAAACACGGTGCCTATGAAAATATTGCCTGGATTACCCAGCTAAAACAGTTTGTAATTGAATTGGACAAAGGTCGAAAAAAATTAGTCGGTGTCTGTTTTGGCCATCAACTGATTGCCATGGCGTTAGGCGGCACAGTCGAAAAATATTCCGGTGGTTGGGGGGTCGGTATTCAACAGTATGATGTAATACAAAGGCCGGCCTGGATGAAAGCGTCAAATCCCCAATTTGCGTTGTTGGCAACTCATCAAGATCAGGTGATCAATATGCCTGAAGGCGCGGAGTTATTGGCGACCAACACCTTCTGCCAAAATGCGATGTATCGTATTGAGGACCATATTCTTACCATTCAGGCGCATCCTGAATTCTGCAAAGACTACTGTCGCAAGCTGATTGATATCCGCCGTGAAATGATTGGCGCAGAGGTGAGTGATAGGGCGCTGGAATCGATGCAATTGACGCATGAAGGCGAACTGTTTGCGCGCTGGATGGTGGAATTCATAAAAAATTAGTGGTTAGTGCCTTCGGTTTGCCCTCGACCTACAAATACTGTAGGAGTCACCAAAAGTAGGCCCTTTGAAGGGACTGACCTTTCTAGCTTAAATTAAAAGTACGTCTACGGGAATAAATAAGGAATGTCTCGATTTAGGAGAATCTCACGGCAGCTAGCTGCAGCAACCAATCCTTTGAAACATCTTCGCCTCTTAGTGTATATCGCGATTGGAACTCTAGCGGCTTGCAGCACCGAGCAGCTGCAAACAGTGTCACCGAAATCGGCAGTTCCAGCAACTTGGCAGCATCAGCACGGCGTGATCGTGCAACAAACGGCTGGGCCACAGAGTGTTGAGGTTGAAAAACCGTTCTCTGCGCAAACCGGTAATGTTGGATTAGATAATTTTATTCAAGAAGCGTTGCAGCATAACACGTCCATTAAAATCGCCTATGCAGCCGCGCATGCGGCGCGTGCCGCGGCAAATGCCGCGGGGGTCGATGATTTGCCCTCAATAGATTTAAATGTAAATGGCTCGCGCTTTCAAACACAAACGAGCGCCGGCCGGTTGACTGACAAAAAATTTGGCCTAGGCGTGGGATTGAACTGGGATATTGATGCCTGGGGGAAATTGGCCCATCAAGAAAAAGCGGCGCTTTTAGATTATCAATTGACGCAGGTTAAATTCGAACAGACCCAGTTAGAAACAGTGGTCAGTCTACTCAAACAATGGTTCCAACTGAGTGAAGCGGAGTTACAGATCGACCTTATCAATAAGCGGGTTAACAATCTGGCGCAGAGTCTGGTGATTATTGAAGAAGGCTATCGCAGTGGCATTAATAAATCCCTCGATGTTTATTTAGCAAAAGCTACTTTAGCCACTGAGCGGGCAAAACTGTTAGCAGAACAACAACGACAAACCGATCTTTCGCAATCGCTGGAGATTCTCTTAGGACGTTTGCCCAGCGGGCAGCTTAAAAGTGATGCGCTGCTGCCCTTGCTCGCCAACAATATTATTATCGGCATGCCGTCAGACTTACTGCAGCAGCGACCCGACATTCAAGCCGCCTATTTGGGCTTGCTGGCGGCGAATGAGCGATTGGCATTTGCCCATAAAAGTAAATATCCATCCTTTATATTGGCCACCTCGTTGGGGACGAGCAGTGCTGATCTGAAAAATATTGTGCATCGCGATTATTTTGTCTGGTCGCTTTTGGCTAGCATGAGTCAGAGTTTATTTGATTTTGGCAAACTCGATGAATTAGAAAAGCAGAAATTTTCCCAGGCAGAAGCAGCCGAAGCGGGCTACCGTGGCGTTTTGTTGCAAGCCTTTCTAGAAGTTGAACAAGCACTATCGCGGTTAGAAAAACTTTCCCAGCGCTATGAATTAGTGAACCAATCGGTGGCGGATTATCAAGCGGCTGACACGCTTGCGTTCGACCAGTATCAGGCTGGGCTCGTGGATTATGTTACAGTGTTGGAATCACAGCGCAGATTGTTTGATGCACAGAGCAATGAATTACAGTTGCGCAATGAAATGTTGCAGAATCGAGTCGACCTCAATCTTGCGCTGGGAGGGCAGATTGTGGGTATGTATCAATAACGGCTAAAATAGTTTAAACCTAGCTTTTTACCTGTAACTTTTTAAACGCAGCTTTCTAAACGCGCACAATGGACAAACTTAATGTTCACGCTTTTCAAACCTAAATATCTCTCGCCCCTCTTGGTCATTCTCGTCAGCCTAGGCATTGCCAAGCTGTTGAGTAGTTCCGCGCCGCAAGCGGAAAAGAGATCGACAGATGAACGCGCTAAAGTCAGTGTCGAAGCTATTACACTGGGCAAGACCGACTATCCGGTGATTATTGAAACCAGTGGCACCGTTAAACCACGCACCGAAGGCACTGTGGTGCCGCAGATCGGCGGCACTATTATGTCCATCTCCCCGCGATTTCGCGACGGTGCTTTTTTTGAAGCCGGCGAATTATTAGTGCAGATCGACGATCGCGATTATCAGGCCGCAGCCATTGTTGCTGAATCAGCGTTTCGTGAGGCGGAGCTGCGTATCGCCGAAGAGCAGGCGCGTGTTTCGCAAGCGGTGCGCGATTGGAAAAGACTGGGTCATAACGATGCCCCCAGCGATTTGGTGTTGCGAAAACCGCAATTAGCTGCCGCGCAGGCTGCGGTGGCCTCAGCCAAAGCGCATGTATCCATGGCACATCTCAATTTGGAACGCACCCAAATAAAAGCGCCCTATGCTGGGCGAGTGATGAGTAAAAAGGTGGATGTAGGGCAGGTGGTTAATGTAGGAACGGTGCTGGCAGAAATTTACGCCGTTGACTACGTGGAAATTCGTCTGCCGTTGACCAATCAACAAGTAGAATTTGTGGATCTGCCTGAGCGCTATCGCAACGCCAGCAATGAGTCAGGCAGTGACGCTGAGAATACCACTAATGGGACATCAAGCAGCCCCAAAGTAATATTGTCAGCAAGAATTGGCCGTCAAAACTATCAATGGGCCGGCTACATTGCAAGAACGGAAGGTGCAATCGATGTGCGCAGCCGGCAGCTCTTTGTGGTCGCACAAGTGAATGACCCCTACGGCGAGAATCAAGAAGGCCGACCGCCGCTCAAGATTGGGCAGTTTGTTACCGCGAAAATCAATGGCAAAACACTGCGTGGTGTCTATGTGATTCCGCGTGCTGCACTTTATCAGAATAATGAAATAGTCCTGGTGAAGGCGCAGAAGATTTTGCGACAGAGTGTGAATATTGTTTGGCAAAGTGCTGAGGAAGTTGTGATAGAAGGTGAATTTGACGAAGGCGACCTGTTGACAACAACCCCGATGAACAATGTCATCAACGGTACGGATGTCGAAAAAGTCATTCTCAACAATAAAACTGAAGCTGCATTTTCAGTCGCCTCGCCAGTGACAGAGCTAATACCAACCACCAAGCCTGAATAAACTATAGGACAAGCACCTTGCAGTCGATCATAATCTGGTTCACACGCAATGACATTGCAGCCAATCTGCTGATGGTGCTGTTGCTGGTGGCGGGTACCTATGCGCTGCTGTATAAAATTCCGTTGGAAGTTTTCCCTAAATTTGATATCAACATGGTCAACGTGGCGGTTCCCTATCGCGGTGCAACGCCGGAAGAAGTTGAAGAAGGCGTAACTGTACGCATCGAAGAGGCGATTCAAGATATCGAAGGGATTAAGAAAATTTCTTCTCGATCCTTGGAAGGCAGTTCTCAAACGCAGATCGAAATCGACAATCTCTATGATATTCGAGAAGTCATGAACGATATTAAAACTCGGATCGATGCCATTAATACCTTTCCGGTAGAAACCGAAAGGCCCGTGATCAGTGAGGCGCTGGAACAGGATGAGGTGATCAGCGTCGTGGTTGCCGGTGATGTTTCTGAGCGCGAGCTGCGGCTCTTGGGCGAGACGGTGCGAGATGACCTATTGAGAGTTCCCGGCATTACCCAGGTATTGCTCGATGGCGTGCGACCTTATGAAGTCTCGATTGAAGTCCCAGAAAATATTCTGCGTGAGTACAACCTGACGCTGGCGCAGGTTGCTGAACGCATCGCAGATTCATCGCTGGATCTTTCGGCCGGCAATATTAAAACCCAAGGTGGTGAAGTTTTCATTCGCACCAAGGGTCAGGCCTATACTCAACGCGATTTTGAAAATATTGCTGTACTGGTTCGAGAAGATGGTACTCGTCTGTTACTCGGAGATATCGCTAAAGTTCAGGATGGATTTGAAGAGGATCCTCTTTTCAACCGTTTTAACGGCAAACCTGCGGTGCTGGTTGAAGTCTATCGAGTGGGCGCGCAGAGCGCAATCGAAGTTGCTGATTTGGTTAAACAGTACGTAAAAGAACATGCAGAAAAATTACCGCAAGACGTGTCAATCAATTACTGGCGCGACCGCTCACGGGTGGTCAAACTCAGGCTAGAAACCTTAGTGTATAACGCGATACAAGGTGGGATATTAGTGCTGATCTTGCTTACCCTGTTTCTACGACCCGGTGTGGCTTTTTGGGTTTTTGCCGGTATTCCTATCTCGTTTATGGCGGCCTTTGCTTTTATGCCGTTATTTCATTGCACATTAAATCTCATTAGTATGTTTGCGTTTATCTTGGTACTGGGCATCGTCGTAGATGATGCGATAGTGGTGGGCGAGGCTGTCTATAGCAAACTGAATACGATGGATGACGCGGAGCAGGCCGCTATTGAAGGTTCGCTCGAAGTTGCAGTGCCGGTAACATTTGGCGTGTTAACGACGGTCGTGGCTTTTCTACCGCTGCTAATGTTGGAGGGCCAGCGAGGCCAAATTTTTAGCAACATACCCTTGGTCGTTATCCCCGTCTTGCTCTCTTCACTCATTGAATCAAAACTTATTTTGCCCGCCCATCTGAAACACATTAAACCGCGTAACCAACAGAAAGAGAGTTGGGGCACTCTCAGTCGATTGCAGGCCAGTGTGGCAGATGGATTAGAAACGATGATTCTTAAATATTATTACCCGGTACTGAAAATCGCTTTGCGCCATCGTTATCTAGCACTTTCAATCGTTATCGGTATCGTGATTATCGCGCTCACGTGTGCACTAAGCGGTTGGATGCGATTTGTCTTTTTCCCCACCGTACAGAGTGAAGTGGCACGGGCCAGTTTAACGATGCCGACAGGAACTGCATTTGAGATCACCGATGGCCATGTAGAAAGAATAATGGCCGCTGCAGAAGTGTTGAAAGATAAATATCGCGACAAAGATACGGGTGAAAGTATTATTACCAACGTACTGGGCACCTCTGGTTCTGATGGTGGCGATAACACGCCACAGTCGAATAAAGGTCGAGTCTGGTTTGAAATAACACCTCCTGAAGAACGAAAGGTCGCCGTGACCAGTTCAGAACTCGTCAGGGAATGGCGCAATCTTATCGGTATTATTCCTGGTGTTGAACGCATTAATTATCGGGCTGAAATGGGACACGGTGGTGAAGCGTTGGATTTTCAACTGTCTGGTCAATCCTATGCAGAGTTGCAGGCAGTCTCTGATGAATTACGCGAACATTTGCGAACCTATCCGGCGGTGTTTGATATCAGCGATAGCATGGCTGGTGGCAAGGAAGAGTTGCAACTGTCAATCAAACCAGGCGCAGAGGCCCTGGGTTTAAAAATGTCGGATTTAGCTCGGCAAGTGCGCCAGGCATTCTTTGGTTTTGAGGTGCAACGTATTCAGCGCGGACACGATGATGTGCGGGTGATAGTGCGCTATCCCGCCGCCGAAAGACGCTCGATTGCCAGTCTGAATAACATGTATATTCGCACACAGGACGGCACCGAAGTGCCCTTTACAGATGTGGCGGAAGTTAAACCCGGCCACAGCCCAACGACAGTATATCGCATCAATCGTCAGCGAGTCTTAGACATAACCGCCGATGTTAATAAGGACACCGGCAATATCGAGGCAATTAAAAGTGAAACCAGCGCGTATCTACAGAAAATACTTTTACGCCATCCCGCGGTGCGGTTTTCTATGGAAGGCGAAGCTAAAGAACAGCGCGAGATGTTGACCAGTTTATTACTTGGGTTGGGATTTGTTTTATTAGCTATTTATGGTTTGCTAGCCATTCCCTTAAAATCCTATTTCCAGCCGCTGGTGGTCATGTCGGTGATTCCAGTGGGCGCTGTTGGCGCCTTTCTCGGCCATTGGATTTTGGGCATGCCATTAACGATTATGAGTCTAATAGGGATGTTGGCTCTAGCTGGGGTAGTAGTGAATGATAGTTTGGTGCTCGTCGATTACATGAATCGACAACGCAGCCAAGGACATGGGTTGATGGACGCTGTTTTACAGGCTGGCATTACCCGTTTCCGCCCAGTATTACTTATTTCACTGACCACCTTTGTCGGCTTGGTACCGATCATTTTTGAAAAATCAACACAAGCGCAGTTTTTGATTCCGACTGCCGTTTCTCTGGGTTTTGGTGCGATATTCGCTACCTTCATTACCATGATTATCGTTCCTGTTAATTATCTTATTATGGAAGATATTCGGGGCTTTTTTGCTTTTGGCAAATCCTCTCCTAAAAATACAGCATTGATTGATCCCACTATTTCCGAATCCCCAGAGGCTTAAACCTGCAACACCTAGACCCTATTGTGAGCTCATTCACGTTTTACACTAGAATGTCCTCTTTTTGAGATTTGCTCCGGAAATAAATTCATAATTTTCGCTCCTCCGTGGGAACGAGAGCTAATCAGGGCAGGCGAGGCCTGCCCCTACGGCGTTACCTGATACACCACCTTCACATCTGGCGTAAGATTTTCACTGCTAACATAACCTATGTACTGTGGAGAAGTTGTGATGAGGTTAATGACTTCCTTATCGCTATTGACAATTGTCGGTGGTTTGGCTTTGCCGGTGAAGAGTAGTCTTGCCCAGTAGGCATCTATTTGCCGCGATGATTTGTGGGCAATAGCATGGTAAAAATCTTTTCGAATGGTGCCGCCCTGCTCTTGATTAAGGTTCTGATCGAGCGGCTTTATGGCGTCGTCAGTTTGCGGTAGCGTCATCAGGCGCCCGAGAAAAATACTTCTCACATCATCTTTGGACAGCGTATTGATGGCGGTATTTTTATTAACGATCACTACGGTTTCTGCGTAAGATTGGAAACTTATCGTTACTAAGCACGTTAACCAGAATGTTAAGTGGAGCAATGGGAAAATCAATTGGCAATTGCTGAGCCGCATTCTCTGCGCATGAATTGATTCTTTAAAAAATTTGAATACTGCCATTGTGAATTAATCGAGAGGTTTTATTCGCTGACGATGCGTCATTGCCGACGATATGATATCAAACCGCTGAGTCACTTGTAAGCGTAGAATTTTCTCCGATTATGGATACCGTTGATATACGGAAGTTAGTCTTTATATATATCATGATCAGGGAGCGATCTGTTAGAGAGGCAAATGTTTTTTCAGTTGCGACAAACCCGACGCAGTCGCGGGATAAATACCAAATTCTGTGATGAGTGCGGTTACCAGCCGTGCGGGTGTGACATCAAAGCCAAAGTTGGCGACTTTGCTGTCTTGCGGAATCAACTTAATTTTTTCGATAGTGTTGTTAATAGAGAGTCCCGAAATATGGGAAACCTCACTGTGATGGCGTTCTTCAATAGGGATCTCTTTCAAACCGTCATAAATATCCCAGTCGATTGATGAAGTGGGTGAAGCAGTGTAGAAGGGGATATTGTTATCGAAGGCGGCAAGCGCCTTAAGGTAAGTGCCAATCTTATTGCAGACATCCCCATGAGCGGTAGTTCTGTCGGTGCCGACAATGCACATATCCACCAAACCATGCTGCATCAAATGACCGCCGGTATTATCGGGAATGATAGTGTGAGGTACGCCGTGCTGGTTGAGTTCCCATGCCGTGAGAAAAGCCCCTTGATTACGCGGTCGGGTTTCGTCAACCCAGACATGAATGGGTATCCCTTTATTAAACGCTTTGTAGATGGGTGCAATCGCCGTTCCCCAATCCACCGTGGCTAACCAGCCAGCGTTGCAATGGGTCAAAATATTTATTGTGGTATTTTTTTTCTCATAGAGTGACTCAATCAACGTAACACCGGCGTCACCGATCCGACTGCAGACATCACTGTCTTCATCGCAAAGCTCTTGCGCAAAATTGAAGGCGGTTTTTTCTCGCTGCTCGAGCGGATACGTTTTGAGTAATGTGCAAATGCGCTTAACGGCCCAGCGTAGATTGACTGCAGTGGGACGGGTGGCCAATAATCTCATGGCAGCCATATCTAATGCGTCATCGGTTGCATTTTCTCGGCAGGCAATTGCTATACCGTAGGCAGCGGTGGCCCCGATGAGCGGCGCACCGCGCACTAACATCTCAAGAATCGCGTGACAGACATCGTCGAGTGAATTGAGAGTGGCGATTTTCAAATGATGCGGCAGTTGAGTTTGATCGATTATTTTCACATTTCGATCTGCTTCATTGTACCAAATAGTGCGAAAGGGTTTACCGTCGATATTCATAGTTTGCTCTAACGAATTTTATGACAACATCTAAAAGTACTGGTAAAAGTACTGGGGCATTCAACGCCAGGATAAACCGCATCCTTAAGCGCCCACTAGTTTATAACATGTGCCTATCTCTCGCATCAAAATGCGCGATTTCGATCAGCGCAGGGTAGGAAGTGCTTGCTCGCGCAACTGTTGATTAGAGTGTTGTCTGTACAGTCATATTTTATTTTTAAATGCCCTCTATTCATTGGAATTTAAATTCCTGAAATTTTGTTGTGCTTCGACTTCCGATTGCAAAACATCGGTGGGGTTATTCGAAAAAAGTTTAAATAGTTAATCTTTTAACTGGGTCGGACCATTTTAAGGGTGGTCAAATTGTGGTTTAATCGCACTCCCTATCGGTAGTTAAATGGCCGATCATCAACCGACAATATTTTATCAATCGATTAGTTTGAAATCCGTGGACCATTTACAATGGAACACGACGCTCGACCTGCGGTGGGTGTTCTTCTTCTGGCTAAATGATTTAGCCATTAGCAGCGCCAGTAAAATCACCTGTTAAGGATCTTCAACTACGTAGTTAAGTTCAACTCTTTTTTATAGTTGCGTTTTTATAGTTGCGTTTTTAGAGTTGCGTTTTAAAACGTAGAGTTTTTTAAAAACACTGTTGAAGATATTTAAAAATTGGACGTTTCAGTAATAGCAGAGTTTGTCATGGAAGATAGACATTCAATAAATTTTTCTCCGTTGGTATTTACCTTCTCTTATTCAATCGGTCCTATTTTAGCAGGGTGGCAAAATGTGGTTGATTGGTAAGTCCATACCAACTGGCTTGCTGCTGTGGCTGCTATTGATTTCAGCCAACAGCTTTGCTGAATTAAGCCCGGTGATCGTGGTCACTGATTTGAGTCAGCCGGTAGATCTCGGTCCGGCAATTCACCTGTTAGAAGATAAAAACCAAAATATCTCCTGGCAGGAGATTCTGCAAGGCAAACACGATCACGAGTTTCAATCGACCAAACAGCGTATCTTCGTTGGCGATGGCTATAAACCTCGCTATTGGTTTCATGTCGCCATTCAAGCCGATCGGAATCTTGCTGACGAGCGAGCCTACATTGCTATTCCAACCCTGATCTCGAATATTTATCGCATTGATGCCTATGTTGTTATCGATGGAAAACAGATCCAACACGATCGCAGCGGCATGATGTCTTCCTACAATGATCGCGGTGTTAAAAGTTTAAATATCAATTTTGCCATCCCGTTGGTGCGAGACAAAGTTACTCACCTCTATTTCATGACGGACAATTCTGAGAATGCGATACCAGTAACCCTGCCGTTGCAATTGCTCTCGGTAGACGATTTTATCGATCAAAATCATAAGTTCGAAACCACGTCACTGTGTTTTATCACCATGATGCTGGCGCTGTTGTTTTATAATCTCTGTTTATTTATCTCACTACGTGATCCGCGTTATGGTTTTTATTTGCTGTTTGTTGCCAGCAATCTTTATTTAATGGCCAGTATGGATGGCAGCACTGCTAAGTACCTCTTTCCGGACGATGTGTTGTTGAATCATCGCATCCATTTGACTAATGGAATTTATCTTGGCTGTGCCTATTTGATGTTTGTCTATCATGCATTGAAGCAGGTGAAATTTGTTTACCGCTGTAGGTATGTTTATAGATCGATGTTGGCGCTTGGATGGGTATTTATCATTATTGAGCTGATCTATCCTTTGGAACTAGGCAGTGTGTTAGCACGCACTTATTCGACATTGATAATCCCGGTTCTATTGAGTGTGGTAGTGGCAGCAGCTTTCCAGCGCGTACCTGCGGCAATGTATCTGGTCTTAGCCGAAGTTTTTTCGCTCGGCGGCGCAATTGCTTATCTGCTCACATCGCAAGGTTATATATCGTTAAATGGCGTCACGCTTTGGTCTTTGCATTTGGGTTTTGCCGGCGAGGTTTTGTTGTTTTCATTAGCACTGGCCGATCGAACACGAGTGGCGCAGAAAATTGCCGAGAAGAATCTTGCCGATTTTGAAACGCTGTTCGACAACTCCAACGAAGGGCTATTTCGCTATTCGATGCGCTCCGGCGATTTAAAATGTAATGCTGCTTTCGCAAAATTACTGGGTTACACCACAGTACCTGATTTAAATGACGCGGCTAATTTTGAATTGCGAATAGCGGCGGATGAGCTGTATCAAGTACTTAAACAACACGGCGACAATTTATTTGATTTCGAATATCAACTCAAAGCACCGCTGCAAAATGAGTACGTTTGGGTTTCTTTGACAATGCAGCTGATGAGAAACAAAGCCAACAAACCATTACTCGTTAATGGCTCGGCGATTGATATCACGGAGCGTAAACTCAAAGAAAAGGCCTTGCGCGACAGCGCGGTTGCTGATGCAGCTAACAACGCCAAAAGTGCTTTCCTGGCACAGATGAGCCATGAGATCCGCACACCCATGACCAGTATCATCGGCATGTCGGAATTGTTGCGGGATACTCTCGTGACCCCGACGCAGATTGAATACAACGATGTGATTCATTCATCAAGCTCTGCCTTATTGTCATTGTTAAACGATATTTTGGACTTTTCCAAATTGGAAGCTGACAAGATGGGGTTGGAGTCGGTGACATTTAATCTGGAATTGCTGGCATTCGAAGCGTTGAAGGTATTTAAATACAAGTCGCTGGAAAAAGAGATAGATCTCGTCTTTAAAGCCGCGCCGACGCTTTATCAAAATTACCAGGGTGACCCTACCAGGGTGCGTCAACTCATTATCAACTTTGTTGGCAATGCGCTTAAATTTACCGCGCAAGGTAGTGTTACATTATTTGTTGAACCACATCCAACCGTTGCTGATGCCATCCGCATTGCAGTTAAGGATACAGGGATTGGATTATCCAAAGTAAATCAACAGAAGCTTTTCAATGCCTTTGTGCAAACCGCTGGAGACACTACCAGAAGATACGGTGGTACCGGCCTTGGTTTATCCATCTGCAAGCAGCTGGCAGAATTGATGGGTGGCAGTGTGGGTGTTGAAAGCCAACTCGGCGTAGGTTCAACATTTTGGGTGGTATTGCCGCTGCAACCTGCACTACAAAAATTGCAGCTTGGTCAATTGCTGCAGCCAGCTTTTGAGAAGCGAGATCAGGACACTGAAGAGTTGAATTTAGCTGCGAAATCTGCCGATGAAACGGTAACGGTAAAGTGCGCGGCAATTTTTCATCATTGCGAAACCACCATCGCTTCTCTCGCGGATTTTCTTAGCGCATTTGGTCTCGATGTTGTGCACGGTCTGATTGGCCAAAGTAGCAAAAAGGCAATTGATGCCGATATTATTTTTATCGATGAACATCTAATACATACCCATGATCCGGTATTTATGAAATTAGTTGCTGACGCAACTGAGAAGCAGCAAAATCAGCTGATAATCCTGCGTGATGGCTTTGGCCTTAAACCCGCCTCGCCAGTTAAAAATGCGCATTATCTACAATTGCCGTTTACCTCTGAACAGTTGCGAGCAGCACTTTATAAAACGCTTTACAAAACGTCGGCCATCGAACACAGCTCTGTTCAGTCATCACCGAAGCAGTTGGCCGGCGAGCTTTTCGTGGTTGAGCGCAGTCTGAAAATATTGATTGCGGAAGATAACAAAGTGAATCAACTAGTGATTCGAAAGATGCTCGAGAACATGGGTCACCAGTGCGAACTAGTCGACAATGGCCTTGATGCCCTGACAAGATATCAATACAAAAACAGTTACTATGATCTGATATTGATGGATTATGAAATGCCGGAGATGGATGGTGTGACCGCCACCATAGAGTTGCGGGAATGGGAGCGGCTAAACCAATTGGAACAGTGCCCGATTTACGCCTTAACAGCACATGTTATGCAAGAAGAACTCACGCGCTGTTTGGCCGCGGGCATGAATGGCTATTTATCCAAACCTATTAATCAAGTTGAATTGCGTGCAATGCTCGCACGTCACATGTCGGGTGATATTAAGGTACGGCGATCTGTTGCACCTTCTGAGCTTACCGTTAGTGCTACATCGACCCTCACCGCATCGAGCAGTGTAATCACTGTTGAAATCTCTGAACCCAGCAACTGAGTTTTGCTGGGTTTATCGATAGTACTGGGTTTATTGATAGTAATAGCCCCTGCCAAAACCTGTAATTTGAACCATAATAATGAGTTTGTGAATCTGTTTCGTACAGACTTAGTTTATGGTGTGTGCAATTGGGGCTAAATAAAATAAAAGAAAATGACAGCACTCACATACCCATTGTACGATCAGCCACTTTTCATCGGGTTCCGCAGGGAGTACTTTAGGCATGGCGCCAACTAGAACTAGAAAAACCAATACAATCCTGTTTTCCGCATATCTCTCTTTGTCCTTCAGCGCTGCGGTCTATTGCGCGGATGAAAAAGCCCGTGTCGAAAGTCCTGTAAATATACAAGACTCGCCGGCTAGTGAAGAAAACTATCAGCTCGATGAAATCATTGTTACTGCACAAAAACGTGAAGAAAAATTGCAAGACGTGCCGATCTCGGTTTCAGTCGTAACACGTGATGCAATGAGCGCTAAAGGCATTAACGGATTTGATTCCTTATCAAAGTATGTACCTAATTTGCAGATCGATCAGGCGCAGTCGAATACTTCGATTTTTATGCGCGGTTTAGGTTCCAGTGGCAATACTGGATTTGAGCAGACGGTTGGTATGTACATTGATGGGATTTATTTTGGTAATCAGCGCCATTATCGTGGCTCCTTCTTTGATCTCGATCGGGTCGAGGTGTTGCGCGGCCCACAGAGCACGTTGTTTGGCAAAAATACCATCGCTGGGGCGATTAACGTGACAACGGCGCTACCCACTGAAGAATTTCAAGGCGAGGTAGGCCTTGGCGTGGGCAATTTGGGCGACACAGAAATAAGCGGAGTATTATCCGGTAGTCTGCAAGAACATCTTTTAGGGCGATTGGCATTTCTTCAAACCACGAAAGAGCCGTTTATGGAGGACACAGATTTTGCCGGCAGCGATGGTTATGATGTAGAGCAGTGGGGTATGCGTGGCACTTTGCAATGGACACCACAGGATGATCTCGAGATCATTACTCGGTTGGAGCTTGGCAAACATAATTCAACCGGTGGCGTTCTTCAGGTGGTTGAAACGGGCGGACAAGTTGCAACTAATTTGTTTTTGTCGGAGTCGCCCAATGCAGAATTTCGTTTCGATGACCAAAATGCCATGGGCGGCTTAGGGCCGGAATTTCAAAAAACTGATAAGAATATATTCTCGGTCACGGTAAATTCCGATAGAGCAAATGGCACAGTAACCAGTATCACCGGTTACAACGATTTTTTGCAGGATGACAGTGACGATACAGATGCTTCTTCACTGCCCCTGATCCATAACAGGATTGACCGCACGTTTAAACAATTTAGCCAGGAGTTGCGCTTCACCTCGAAAGAAGATGATCGATTCGAATATATTTATGGTGCTTACTACGAATACCGTGAGTTGCAAAATGAGGAACTGCTCACTGCCGATTTGCAATTCTTGCAGGATTATATCAGCAGCCATATGAGCGAATTCACCGGCATTGACGCATTTATTGCGAGCACTCTTCTGACACAGAAACTTCCCAACGGCATTGCCGACCGCGATTATTTTCAAGAGTCATCGACCTGGTCTTTCTTTTTCGATAATACCTGGCATATAAGAGATGATCTGCGCTTATCCAGTGGCTTTCGTTATGTTTTGGAACGTAAAAATGCCGAGCTTGGTCATAGGCTGCTGAATCGTGACGGCACGCCGGTCACTGTTGGTGGTGACAATGAAGCGGGCTTTCATAACTTTGGCTTTTATGAGGAATATGCCCCGCAAGGTACCCTAAAAAAACCTGTCTTGTTACCTTCAGTGAGTTTGCAGTACGACCTTGATCCCGACGTGATGATTTATACCAGTTTAAAGCGGGGCGGCAAATCCGGCGGATTTAACCCGGAATCTCGTCCGCTGGTCGAGAGCGGCGAGCTGTTCGAGACTGATTGGCAATTTGATGCCGAGCGAGCCAATGCTTATGAACTGGGATTTAAATCAACGTTACTGGATCGCAAGGCTATCTTCAACGGCGCTTTTTACCACACTCAATTTCGAGGTCTACAGGTGAGCACATTAGAAAGCAGTGGCGTGGTGGTTTCGAACGCCGCTGAAGCAACCTCCTGGGGTCTCGAATTGGACAGCCGCTATCGCCTCACCGATAGCCTCACAATCGGCGGATCTTATGCCTATCTTAATGCTACCTATGACGATTTTAAAACTGCCGCCCCCACCGCGATTCAATTACAGGAGATGACGCTGACCGGCGTGCCCAAAGCAGATCAGTTGCAGGATCTGACCGGTGAAGTTTTGCAGATGGCACCCGAGAACAGCTATTCACTATTTATTGATTATTACAAACCGCTCACCGATATATGGGAGATTAACACTGGCGTAGATGTAAATTTTATTGATGATTTTTTTTACCAGCAGGACAACGATCCGATTGACAGTCAGGATGCCAATACCAAACTCAATGCATTTATCTCCTTCATAAACAGCCAATACAATTCGCAAATTCAGCTCATCGGTAAAAATCTTACCAATGAGCAGACGGCGGCGAATGGCTGGGATATTCCCATCCTCTCCGAGTTTATTGTGTTTGGGGATGGGGCGCACACGCGGATGACGGATGCACCAAGAACCTATGAAGTGAGATTTTTGTGGCGTTTTTGAACCCCTAATACATATGTGTAACCTTTTCATTTTTAGTCAATTGCTTATAGATACCTCCGAAACTATAAAAAACTATTCTTAGCGCTATTGAGAATAAATAATTAAAGTGAGAGGATATTGCTCTGGCTGCTAACAGTTTGCCAAATGACAATCAGGGTCTTTTTCAAGACAATTTACTACAGACTATGTCGACGTGGAGATGCACATGAACAAACAATTCAGTCCGCGCCCGGGCAGTATAGCGGCGCAGATTATTGAACACAGTTTAGAACTGAAAGTTTATCGCCGTGAGTTACTCAAAACGTCGGTTCGCCAAATGGATAAAATTGTTGAGTTAAACGCGAAAATAGCTGCAACAACGCAAACAATTGAACGGCTTGAGCTTAGACAACGTGTAATTGAAGAACAGCTAGAATTAATTGATGCCTGATCTAGGTTCCAGGTCTTTGTATTATTGTTTAATAACAGTAATACAAAGACGCCTGTTTAGATTGTCTTGTGAATAGTCCTGTTGAATAACTCCTACTGAACAGTCTTTTTGATCAAATCGTCCAACCACTGCTACCGCTTTACAAAACCCTCAGCCTCAATATGCCCCGGATAACGAATCAACACTTGTTTATACGCTTGTTTTGCCGCCTCTAAATTATCTAAGCCAATCTCAGCACGCGCCAAATAAACCCAGGCAGACGTATCGCTGGGATAGCGTTGCGTCAATTTAGAGGCGTGTTTTTGCAGCGTACTCCAATCATGCAAACCCTCTTCACAAACCAATAAACGTATATGAGCGGTGTAATTCCAGACTGACTCTGCGATCACCTGTTCTGCGTGGCGCGCTGCTTCTTGCCAGCGCTGTTGTGCCATCAACGGCAGTGTGATTCCGAGTTGTGCATCGAGTGAGAGCGGGTTCTGTTTTAGGCTTGTGGTATAACCCTCGATAGCGTCGTTGAAATTTCCCTGCAAGTAATTAAGCCAGGCGTATCTTAGGAGCGCCATTTCGTGCGTGTCGGATTTTTCTAGCAGGGGAACCATCAGTGCCGCAGCCGGTTGATATTGACCGTCTGTCTCCAATGCATAGGAGCTGGCCCAAGGGTCGGTACCCGCTTGGAGCAGAGTTGCTTTTGCCAATATAACTGCGGCAAAAATCGGAAAAATGAATCGAGTACCGCTTATTGATTTTTTCATAGAGACCTACCACTGTTTGTTTAAATTAAGATAGATAAATTTTTCTGTATAATCTGACTGATCAACGGCGGTTTCAAATTCAGCGACCCCCGTGAGGAAAGTCAACTTGAGAGAATTTTCAAACAACCATTCAGCACTGAGTTTGTATGCGCTCGTTTGTACATCGGTGAGATTAAAGGCGCTGTGAGCTACGGTATCGACCGCAAATATTCTTTCACCGATTAAAGCGGTCACAAAAAAATTGTTGATGTGGAGTAAATTGTCTTCTTTCGTCCAGTGTCGCCAGAGAAATTCAACCGCTTCAGTATTGGCGTATTGCACCTCTGGAAGGAGAGCATTCTCAGCTGAACTGTCCGGCGCAATAAAATAAAATTTTCCTTGCAGCCAATCATAACCCTGTGAAAATGCCATCCCATAGGTATTGGTCCACTGCTGAACCTGCAAATCCGATGGATAGTCGGAGTGGGCGTAACCGATATCGACGTAATATTTTTTATCAAAAGTGAGATAGGATAGACTGGGTGCCAACACAGCTAACTCATCGGTTATGCCGACATTGTCATCGTTGCGAATCGACATGGCATCGGCTGTTAGCGTTAGCCGTCCAGCTAAAAAATCCGGATAGCTGTGGTAATTGCCGCTGAGCGAGAACTCGTTCTGGCCAATATCCGCAAAACCATCGCGATAGTGAATCTGCTTTTTCTCTGCAGAGAGGGCAAATTCAAATTGTTCAAGATAACTGGCGTTAAGATTGAATCCTTGCCCGGTGCTTTTCTCCTTAAGGGTGTTATCGCTATAGGCGCTCTGCGTGTAGTGATAGTCACCATCAATATTCCAGGCGTCAGCCGCCCAACTCAACTGACTAATAAAACTAATAGACAAAAGACTCAGGAAATTAAAGAATATAATTTTATTGCGCACAGTGTTTCTCTCCCTGCGTAAAAGGCAGATGATGTTGAATGGCTTGAGGTATCCCATTGTCGGCAGACAACTCTGTGGCCGCCAATATTGCCTCGATACGTTGATTCTGAAAGGTCAGGGAAAAGCGGCTGAAACCAGTGCTCGTTGTCATATAAGCTTGTGTTTCCGCCTGCCAACTGCTGTTGGGCAGTGGAGCGCATTGATGCGATCCGCTTTGCAGCCAGTAACCTTCGTTGCTAAGTTGAGTTCGGTGGTAACGACTCGTAAGACCCAGGCCCATTGGTCGACACCACTGCAATAATAGTTTTTGCGCTGCAGAGAGCGGCAATAGCTGCGCGGTTGCGGAATCATTCCAATGAATATTTTTATCGGTCAATGGCGTTAAGCCAAAGGCGAGTAACCAGGCGTCAAGAAAGAGATCTTTCGGTCCAGTGCGGTCGAAAAATGCAATGACTTTATCTGTTTCAATAAATGCGGCACTGGCGCCATTTTCACTGTGAATTCTGAATTGGCCTGTTAATGTCAATTCGACGGTTAATGTGGTTTTGTAGACCTTCTCGTTAAGATTTACCTGATAGTGAAGTCGTCGGCCCACCGGCAAATGCAGGGCCGCTTTTAATGGTTCGCTAATATTCGAAGGAGAAATACTCTCACCTTCCTTCGGCAGTGACACCAAATGAAAATTAAATTCTTCAGACAATTTTTTAGGTGCGGCCGATAAAGTCAGCACGCCATTCAAATGGAAGGGGAGTGTTGCGCTTCCCAGGATTGCGTCACGCTGGACATGTAAATGCAGATGGGGTTGAGGTGAACGCCCTGAGTTGCCACATTGTGCGACAATTTGGCCCGCAGTGATCCATTCGTTTTCTGCTACATTAACACTGTGCTGTTTTAAGTGGGCTAATAAAACGTGATAGCCGTTGCTCAATCGAATCAGAATAAAGTTACCCCAGTTGTCTTGCGTATTTACTTCACCAGGATTGTTGTCGGCGATATGCTGTTGGCAGCGGACCACCTGACCATAAGCCGGCGAACAAATCGGTAGACCGAAACAGTAATAATTCGTGAGTTGCTGGCCATGGCTGGCAAAACTGCGGCCTTCCAGGGTTTGGTAAAAATCCAGCGCATGTTGCCAGGGCGCTTGATGCGTATGCATGCCGTAAAACCCTTGATAGACCTGCCAGGTCGCTAAAAATGGCGCTTGAATTAACACGCTATGATTGCTCGCTCCCCTGTACTTGGCTAAGCGTGCGCGTTCCGAACTTTGTTCCGGTAATGCAGGGGAGTCTAATAAAACCAGAGAATTATTTGCTTGCATTCGTTTGCGCAGCGCGATTAATAGGGTCAAGGTCACGATTAAAAAGGGAATTGCCATGACGGGCAGTCCATAGATTAACAAAAATGATTGGCAGGCGGCGGTAATAAAAGCGGCGATTGCTGCACCGACCATTGCCAATAAAAAACTCTGCAAGCCAGGAAGTGTGAAGATGCCGCCGATGGCGAGGCTGGTTAGAATGAAATTAAAACCGATCCAATGGATAAGGTCAGTATTATTCCCGCCATTGAGGAAGAGGTAGATGGTTTCACCGGTGAAAAAACCTGACACTGCCAAGAGAGCGAGGTAACGGGAGGAAAATAACAGCGCTAAAAATATTAACAAACCTGGGTAGGGGTGGGGTGTAAAAAGTGCGGAGCCCATCGCCGTTAAAAAAGCTTCGAGCAAACTGGGCAGCTGGGTGGTATAGGGAATCTTTGGCGCTAGATAGTGATTCAATGTGCTGTAGCTCTGTGCGGCTAAGGCTGCGGTAAATGCTGTAATAACGAAAGGGAGGCTCAATGGGGATAATCTGTCGAGGCGCCAAAGATAATCGGCGAGGGCGGCGGAAATAAAAACTGCCAGAAGTGCGGCAAGAATGATGATTAAGACGAGATGATAAGTAAGATAATATGAGGCACCTAGAGACAGTCCAACCAACAGGCTGTTATACAGCGGCAAACCTTCGTCGATGCTGGGCAAATTCAAAATTCGGCCAGCTAAAAGCGCGGTAAAAGCTGCCAACAAACCCGCGATACCTGCATTGGGATACCACAAGGTGGCGATGAGAAAGGCACCGCCGATAAAAATATTATTGAGAAAAAAGATAGCGGAATAGGCTTTTAATAAACTTGCTACGATTGGCCACAATTTTTTAAAGACAGTTTGAGCTATAAGTTTTGGGTGGCATATTGCCAGCGTTGATTGGGACTTCATCTGTTCTCTCTTTACCGAATTTTTAGTTGTTATTCAGCGCACTTCTAGACGTTTGCATTCCCACGCGGGAGAGGCTGTCGTAAAAGTCCGATTTTACCAATAAAGGAACTATTTCCGTCATTCCCGCGCAGGCGGGAATCCAGTTAAACTCAGCAACTTAGACTGGATCCCCGCCTGCGCGGGGATGACGAGCAAATTTTAATTCTTAGCTTTTACGACACCCTCGGGAGCGTGGGAATGCCCGGTTTCCCTACTAAGCAATTTTAACCACCGAGCCTTTTGCCTCCTTCGGTATTCTGCGCTTTTGCTCCATAGCATTACCGAACGGATTGCCCAAATGCGACGGCAATTGTTCTTGTGCTGTCATCGCACCCAGATCTTCTGCAGCACGAATAACCGAAACTTCCTGTTTGCCACCGGCATGAATTAAAACCACGTTAGGGCGATATTCGATAAATTGCATCCACTGGGTATTGTTGTAAGCACCGACGCTTTCAATCAGTACCGTGTCGCCCAGATTGAGCGGCGGCAGTAAAACGCTTTTGCGAATAATGTCGATGTTCATGCATAAAGGTCCATAAAGTACGGTGTCTTCCGGTAAGCCGTGCAGCGGTGCGGTAAGTTGCACTTGATGGTTATACCAGAATGCGGTGAAGAGAAGATTTACACCGGCATCCATCACAGCACTGGCGCGGCCATCCGGTAATCTCCTGGTGGAGACGACTGAACTGAGGAGTACTTGGGCATCATCAATCACCGCACGGCCGCTTTCGAGAATTAACGTGGGTCGCTGCAAGCCGCGTTTTTCTCGTTCGCGGGTGGCGAGCAGTAACGGCGTGCAAATAGCTTCGGCATATTGATCAAAACTGGGAACGATCTGATCCGGTGGTAGATACAGCCCCTGCAAGGCATTTTTTGAAGCGAAACCGCCGCCGATATCCAGCGATTCAATAATCGAGTCGGAGAGCGATTCTACCTCTGCCATGAATTGGCACATGATAGTGATTTGCGCTGTGTAAGCGCGTGGGTCGAGCACAAAAGTGCCGATGTGGCTGTGTAATCCGGTGAGTCGCAAGCGCGGAGAATTAAAAATGAATCGAGCGGCCTCCATCGCCTGTCCGGCTTCAATGTTAAAACCGAAACGGCTCCAGGCTTCAGTATAACCGGTATCAAAATTAAGCCGTAGGGTGAGAGATACCTGCTTGTCGAGTTCTTCCGCCAGAGATTCTATCTGTCTCAACTCATCGAAATTATCGACATGTATTTTTGCGCCATCCTCTATGGCTACGGCAAGAATGTTTTTACTTTTGTTGGGGCCATTAAAAATAATTCTATTGCCCGGTATTCCTAGCTGCTTCGCTTTTTGATATTCAAACGCTGAGACTACTTCTGCCCAAGAGCCCTCTTGATGCAAAATATTGCAGACCGCGCCGTTATAATTGGTTTTGTATGACCAGCCGTGAATTACATTTGGGTAGCGATTTTCAAAAGCGCGTTTGAGTTTTCTGATGTTGTTTCTCAGTTTTTCTTCGGAAGTGACAAAAAGTGGCGAGCCGTATTTTTCGATCAGATCGGTGATAGCAATGCCTTCGAGATCGGCAATATAGTTTTGTTGCACGTTGGTGATATGGCCGAATTTATTCATGGCGCCCACGGTATGAGGTTTGATGGTGGGGGTTTGCCATGGCTTGAGTTGAGTTTGTTGTTTCATTGTTTGGTCCTTGTAAAAAATTAATGAAGAGTTGCTGAAAAGTTTTATTGTTATGAAAATCAGCTTAGATCGCTAACCCCAGCGCAGTACCGCTTACAGTGATTGCTGCAAACTGTTCCAGATCCACAATGATTTCCTGCGCATGACGAATAAATAGCGTGCCGGCTTTTGCCGGTGGCATTGCCGGGATCTGACCCTCCTGCAAAGTTTGCAACAGTGCGATCGGCAGATTGCGATCGGCCCCGTGCGAGAGATAGATCCAGGCGGGAAAACGCGGATTAATTTCGATAAGGTAATAATCGTCGGCACTGCTCTTCATCACTTCTATTTCGAGCGGCCCGCGCCATTGCAATTCGGCGATCAGTTGTGCCGACATGGCGCGAAGTTTTTCGTCGTTGACGGTAATACCGGCCCAGGCTTTCCCTTTTTCAGTGACAGCGCGTTTGCGCATCATCACCGCGCCAACCATATTGCCCTGGCCATCACCTAACGCGGTCAGATTAATTTCATCCCCTTTAATAAAACGTTGCACTAAAACCGGATAACCCCACTCAGCGGCCAAGCGATTGAAAATCGCCACCGCTTCGATCGGCGTGTACACCACGGTGGCGTCATAAAAAACGCCCTTAATGACTAAGGGATAGTGCCAACCCTCTTTTTCACACTGGTAAAAAAAAGTCGCTTGGGTGACATTTTTGCTTTCGGGTGTTTTGATGGTGAGTGCTTTACAGAGATCCGTGAGACGATCTTTATTTCTGCGTTTGATCTGTTGCTCAGTGGGGATGAGCATAGTGATCCCCAACTCATGCAATGCAGGTTCGAGTTCGCTGAAATTCAACATCTCGGCGTCGAGGCAGGGAATAATAATATCGAGTTGTTCACGGCTGTGGATCTCGTTTAAGCGGCTGTCTAACGCCGCTTTGCCGGTGGAGGGATAGGGCAGAAGATAGCTATTATCAAACAAATTTTTATCGTACATACCTGGATCGAGGGCATCGTAGCCGAGACCGATGATTCTTCCTTTAAACTGTTTTGATTCGCGCAAGCAGCGCGCTACCGCAAAACCTGGTCCTGGATTTTCGGGTTTAGCGTTCATGCCAGTGATCGCCACGGTGTATTCGGACCAATGTTTAGTGTGAGATTTGCTGCTGCTAACTTTATGCGCTTTGGTTTTAGCGTTGCTCATGGCAGATTCCTCAACAATTGTGTCGCGAATTCATTGAGGTCCTGTTTGAGTTGTGGCGCTGAAACCTGATATTCATCTATCAAGTTACTCACCAGACTTTCCACATCCGGTGCTCGTTGCAGCATGCGCAATATAGTGAGTCCCGTTTCGTTGACTGAAAAACTTTGTCCGCTGGTTGGACTAAAAACAAAGCCGCTATCGTTTAGGGCCAATTCTTTTACCTTGTCATTGGTGATGAGTTCCTCGAGTGTTTTTGAGGTTGCAAGCGAGTGTTGATTCATAGGGCTGGACTCTTCTAAGTGTGATAACGATAGAAATATTTGACCTTCATCCCTATCAACGCCCTGGGTTGAGATCGGTTGACATCGATGATCAAATTTGTGACTAACTGCTCAATATGAGATTAAAGAGAGAACATGAGGGGATACAATGGAACTTAAATCTGACGGACACATCGCGGCTGAAGCCGCTCCTACCAAACCGATTTTAGCCGTAGGAGCGGCTTTAGCCGCGATGAGTCATCGGCCTTACCCGATTTGTATTGGATGAACTGCCGGTAAATCCATAACTTACATCAATAAAATAGCATGCTAAAATCCCAGACTTGCTACTCTTAATAAGCTAGCAGTTATCCCTTCTCTACCTGAGTTAAGTTGTCCATGTCTTCACCTAAACCTAACAATAAAACCGGTTCCGTCCTTTTTGCTGTTTTAGCATTGAGTCTGGGCAGCAGTTTGAATGCGATAAATGGTTCGCTGGTTACCACGGCTTATCCGATCATTGCAAAAGCGTTTGGTATTCCGTATTCCCAGGTCTCGGCATTGGTGATGTATTTTATGGCAGCGACTGCTGCCTCCCAACCCTTAGCCGGTGGTGTGGGCGATTTTCTCGGCCGCAAACAAGTATTCGTTTTTGGCATCGCTGGTTTTACATTGGCAAGCGCCTTTGCAGGTTACGCGAATAGTTTTAATCAATTGCTCACATGCCGCATGATTCAAGCCGTTTGTTCGGGCGTTATCATGGCAAACGGCATTTCGCTGTTAAGTCTTGTCGCGCCGCCGGAAAAAATGACCACCTATATTGGCGTGCTTACCTCAGTCGTTACTGGTTCATCGGCGTTGTCTTTTCCCCTTGGTGGTTTTCTTGTTGAGCATTTTGGCTGGCGGATATTGTTTTGGATCAATGTCCCGATTGGACTTTTTTCCTTACTGTTGGCGATAGTGTTTCTTCCCAAGTCACCCGTTTCGCAATCCAGATTGACCAGCCTGAGTTTTATCGGCATTCCCTTTATTCCGTTAGCCTTGTCATTGCAATGTTACATTCGGGCGGAGGATATGACGGTGTATTTGGTGTTGTTTGTTATTTTATGTCTGTTGTTGATCTATGGAGTTTTGCGATCACCTGAATCTTTAAAACAAGTCGCACAACTGAGCAATATCAATTACACAACAGGTTGTCTCATGGCGTTGTTCGCATCCTGCATCACTTTTGCCCTAATGTTTGTCATACCGGCGTGGATATTGACGACACTGGGAATCAGCAGCGGTTTAATCGGAATTTATTTGTCTGGGTTTACCGGCGCCATGATTGTTACCAGCCCTTACTTTGGCCGGCTTATTGATAAGCAAGGTACTTTTTGGTCGTCGATCATTGCGGTCACGACTATTCTCGGCGGACTGCTGTTGTTGATCTACCTGCTCAATCACCTGACCTTAGCACTCGCCTTAGCCTTGATCGGTTGCGGCGTGTCGATAGCGCAATTAATTGCGCAACGCATCTGTTTATATGCGGCACCGCAGGAATCGCAAGCCTTAGCCAACGGCATATTTAATAGTTATCGATCTGTCGGTGCGATTATTGGCAATGCTGTGGCGGCGATCACTGTCGTTATTAGCAGTCGTAAGCTGGGTGCGCTGGGCGAGGTGTCGGGAACGATAGCGGAGAAGGTTCCGGAGAATGTCATATCGAACGCCGATGGAATTTTTGTCCTCGAGGCCGTGATTGTATTGTTTGTTATACCTTTGATCGTTGCCTTCGCTGTTGAACTTTTTGTTATTAAACCTCGAAAAATCAGTTGAACCTAGATTACGCAGTCCCTTCAAAGGGCCTACTTTTGGTGAACCCTTTGTTGATGAAACCGGAGGGAAAAACGCATGTTAGAGAAATCTGTGGCATTTATGTAACGGGCTGTTTTAAATCCGTCAACTTCCTAATTCGGATAAGTCGCAATCCGTGCGGTCAGCGCCATTTTAATCAGATGGGCACTACTTTGGGCCTCGGTTTTCTTCATCACGCGGGAGCGATGTATCTCGACGGTACTTTCGGCAATATTAAGTTTGGAGCCTATGGTTTTGTTGGTTGAGCCTTCGACGATGAGCGCCAACACTTCTTTTTCCCGTTTTGTTAAACGTTCATAGGATTCTTCAAATAATTTCACCGATTTTTCTTTCTCGGTGAGGCGTTGATTAACACAAAGTGCTTCTTCGATACAGACGAAGAGTCTATCGGTATCTATCGGCTTTTCTAAAAATTCAATCGCGCCATCG
>OBEQ010943036.1_pt1 | contig 35647 bp, 25 predicted proteins | sample 1670901 | NCBI WGS metagenome assembly OBEQ01 (sample SAMEA104232315, study PRJEB22302) | groundwater metagenome | biome: forest; feature: aquifer; material: groundwater | place: USA | collected 2011-08-07 | depth 5.4 m | reverse complement strand
CGCCAAGATGGTATGCCTGGATCTGGATCATCCGGAAATCGAGGACTTCATCGCCTGGAAAAGCCGGGAGGAAGCCAAGGTGGCCGCCATGGTGGCGGGCTCCCGTCTGATCCGCGCTCCGGGATCGGATGCCGGCAAGGCGTTGATCCCGGAAAACCTGCTGTCCCGGAACGGCGAACTCGCGCGCCAGGGAATCGTTCCGCCGACGGTTCCCGAATTCGATACCGGCTTCGAAGGCGAGGCCTACGCCACGGTCAGCGGCCAGAACTCAAACAACTCCGTGCGCGTCCCGGATCGCTTCCTGAAAGCGGCCCTGGCCGGCGAGGATTGGGATCTCACAGCCCGGACCGACGGCAGGACCATGAAGACCGTGAAAGCCGCAGAGCTCTGGGACAAGGTGGCCTTGGCCGCCTGGGAGTCCGCCGATCCCGGCGTGCAATTCTCCGATACCATCAACCAATGGCACACTTGCCCCAAGGACGGACCGATCCGCGCGTCCAACCCCTGTTCCGAATACATGTTCCTGGACGACACCGCTTGCAACCTGGCCAGCCTAAACCTGGTGAAATTCCAGGACGCCGATGGCCATCTCAAGATCGAAGACTTCCGCCATGCCATCCGCCTATGGACCGTGATCCTGGACATCTCCGTGGGCATGGCCCAATTCCCCTCGCCGGACATCGCGCGCAAGACCCATGATTTCCGCACCCTGGGATTGGGCTTCGCCAATCTCGGCGCGTTCCTGATGCGCGCCGGCATCCCGTACGACGGATCGGAAGCCGCGTCCTGGACCGGCGGCATCACCGCCATCCTCGGAGGCGCGGCCTACGCTGCGTCCGCCGAAATGGCCAAGCACCTGGGCGCTTTTCCGCGCTTCGGGGACAATCGCGAGGACATGCTCCGCGTCATCCGCAACCATACACGCGCGGCCTTGGGGGAAAAGGAAGGCTACGAGGGGCTGACATCCCCTCCGCGCGTTCTCGACAAGGAATCCTGCCCTGCGGGGCTGGCCGCGGCGGCCCGCGAAGCCTGGAGCAAGGCCCTGGCGGAAGGGGAAACCTACGGGTACCGTAATGCCCAGGTTACTGTCCTCGCTCCCACCGGCACCATCGGCCTGGTCATGGATTGCGACACCACCGGCATCGAACCGGACTTTTCCCTGGTCAAATTCAAAAAGCTCTCCGGCGGCGGGATGATGAAAATCGTGAACCGATCCCTGCCCGTGGCGCTGCGCAAGCTCGGATACGGGGCCCGTGAAACCTCCGCCATCATCGCCTATTGCCTGGGATCGGGAACCCTGGAGGGCGCGCCCTTCGTCGACGCGCCGGCCCTGCATATCTGCGGTTTTCCGGAAACCAAAATCGCCGCGGTGGAAAACGCCCTGGCGCGTTGCCTGTCCCTAGGGGACGCATTTTCGCCCTACGTGCTCGGCCGCGAATTCCTCCTTTTCCTGGGCATACCTGAGGCGGTAATCGCCCAGGGAGGCGACGCCATCATGGAGGACCTGGGATTCACCCCTTCCCAGATCGAAGCGGCGGACCGTTTCATCTGCGGCGCCCAGACCGTGGAAGGGGCGCCCTATCTGTATGAGGCCCATTACTCCGTATTCGACTGCGCCAACCCGTGCGGCCAAGGTACCCGATGCGTTACCCCATCCGGGCACCTGGGGATCATGGCCGCGGCCCAGCCTTTCCTGAGCGGGGCCATATCCAAGACCGTCAATCTTCCGGCCGACGCCACGGTCGCGGACGTCGCAGGCGTCTATCTGGCGGCGTGGCGGAGCATGATCAAGGCCGTGGCGATCTACCGCGACGGCAGCAAGCTGTCGCAACCCCTAAACTCCAAAGCCCGCAAGAAGGAACCGGAACAGGCGCTCAAATCCGCCCGGAAGGAAGCGGCATGCGGCTCGGTAGACCCGGAGGGAAAGGTACGGTCCGCACAGCCCTTCGCCGCAACCCCTGCATATCCGGTAGCCCAGGCCGCCCAAGCGGTTGCGACGCCGCAGCCCGCCCAGTCCGCGCAAATCGTGAACCCGCCTCCGGCGTCCAAGCCCACGCCCGCGCGCCCCGCCATCCGCTTGCGGCTTCCGACGCGCCGCGGCGGATATGTCCAGGAAGCGACTGTATCCGGCCACAAGGTCTTCCTCCGGACCGGGGAATATCCGGACGGTTCCCTGGGGGAAATCTTCATCGACATGTACAAGGAAGGCGCCGCCTACCGCGGCATCCTGAACTGTTTCGCCGTCCTCACCTCCAAGGCCCTCCAATACGGAGTGCCCTTGGAAGAACTGGTTGATACCTTCACGTTCACGCGCTTCGAACCCGCGGGACCGGTGGAAGGCCACGACAACATCAAAAGCTGCACCTCCATCCTGGATTTGATCTTCCGAGTTCTGGGCCTAACCTACCTGGGCAAAACCGATTTCGTGCACATCAAGCCCGTGGATGTCAGGCCCGCGGCGCCGGTGCCCGCGCCCGTGCCCGTGTCCGTGACTGTGCCAACGCCCCCGTTCGTGTCCTTGTCCGCGCCCGCGGCGGAGAAACCGTTCACAGCCAATCCCAAGCTGGAGCCGCGCCTGGCCGCGGTGGGGGCGCTCGCGGCGGCTTTTTCCACCGCCGCTGCTCCCTTCGCCGCCGAGGCCCCGCGGTCCATGCCCATGGACCAGGCGAAACGCGCCGGTTACACCGGGGAGAGTTGCGCATCCTGCGGATCCGTCCGGGTCCGCAGGAACGGGACCTGCGTGGTGTGCGAAGATTGCGGAACGACAAGCGGGTGTTCCTGATGCGCCGGTGGCCGGGCCTGCGCCCCGGCACGCCTCCGGGCCCGCGCCGGGGGGAAGCTAGAAGTCCTTCTTCTCCAGGCGGTTGAAGAACAGGACCGTGGGCGCCGCGACCCAGAAGGTCATAGCGCCCAAGGCGGCCATGATGCCCAGGGATGTCCCGAAAAACCTGCGGAAGACCGCGCCCGTATAGCCGAGCAGGACCGATGCATCCAACTGCATCAGGACCAGGATGCGCTCCAGATCCACGGGATTGAGGAGTATGGCCCCGATGGTGAACCGATCGAGCGGATAGTCCGAAAAATACGTGATCACGGAAAGCAAGGCGCCGTCATACAGGAATACCAGCGCCAGCCAGATGCCCAGACTGGTGGAAAAACCCCGCAAGCGATCCTCCACCGTCAAGGCCACCAGGAACCCCATGGCCAGGAAGCTCAAATGCAGGAGAATGCCGCCGCCCATGAAGACGGCCAACAGGATCAGATCCCCGCCGCTGTGGAATCCCGCGGCCAATGTGGGTATCCCCAATCCCAATCCGAAGGCGGCGCACAACGCGGACGCCAAAGCCAGGCCTTGCCCTGCGAGCAGCGCCTTGCGCCCCACGGGCTGCGCCAGCATCAGCTCCTGGAATCCCCGCGCTTGGTAGAAATACAAGGTACCGAACACTATCGCGCATAAGGGCGCCAGGAACAGCACCAGGCTCAACAGAGCGCCCAATCCGGCCGAACTGGTCGGCGCGTATTGCATAAGGCCGTAACCCGCAGCCAGGTGGAAGAGGAAATACGCGGCGATGAAACGGCTGCGGAATAGATCCTTGAGGCAGAAGAGCAGCACCGCCTTCATGGGGCCTTCCCTTCCGGGCCCTGCGGCCAAGACTCCAGGCGCGCCGCGATGTGGCGTTCGAACAATCCGATGTCCGTTCCCAGACCGGGCACGTCCTTGACGGCCAGTATCTCCACCTTGCCGTCCCGCAGAAAGGCCAGGCGATCCGCCAGCTCCCAGAGATCGCCCAGCATATGCGTCGTGAGAAGGATGCATTTGCCCCGGCTCTTCTCCCGTTTGAGGAGGTCGACCAGATTGAGGCGCGAAGCCGGATCCAGGCTCGCCGTGGGTTCGTCCAAAACCAGGATGGGCGCATCGAAGATCACGGCCAAGGACGCGTTCACCTTCTGCTTCATGCCGCCGGAAAGGATTTTCCACTTTTGATCCAGAAAGGCGTCCACGCCGAGCTCGCCGCCGCGCCGGAAATCCGGTTCAATCCCACGCACGCCGGCCACCAGCCTGGCTATCTCCCGCACGGTGAGGTTTTCCGGGAAGCTTGGGGTTTGCGGCATGTATCCGATATGGCGCCGATAGGCCGGCCCTTTTTTCACGTCCTCTCCCATCACCCGGATCGATCCCTGATGGAATACATGCAGCCCCAACAGGCAACGCATGAAAGTGGATTTGCCGCTGCCGTTGGAACCCAAAATGGCCGTGACGGTTCCGGGATCCGCCCCCAAGGAGAAATCCCGCAAGACCTCTTTGCGGCCATACGCCTTGCGCAGACACTCCACGCTCAATGGGACCGGATTCATGAAGCCGCCTTGCCTTTTTTGGGACCGGGCATCATGGGGCGCGGATCTTCCAGGGTGGGGGGAGATAGGGTCGGGAACATCCGCTCCAGGATGTTCAGCAAGGTTATGAAATGGCTCCGCAGCAGGACCATGGCCTGGGGATGATCCTGCATGATGGCCGGGAACAATTCGACCGGACGGTGAGGCAGGTCCCCGACGCCGTCATGGTCCAGATCCCACCCTTGGTAATGATCCCAGGTATTGCCCGAAAACGTGTTGGTGCTGGCCGGGCTCGCGTTGTAGGCCACGTCGAAGGTGTTGCTTTCGAAACGGTTTCCCGAAATGGCGTTGGCGTCGCAATCCGCGACGATCCGCAGCGCCCATCCATTGGCCTTGAAGACATTGCCGCGGAGTTCGATGCGGCTGCCCGCCTCCAGGAAAATCGCCACCGTGTTCCGTTCGAAGACATTGTCCGTGATATGGCTTCCGGAAATCGATTTGAGCAACAGGCCGTAACTGGCGGCTCCCCAATTGTCCTCGAAGCGGTTTCCGCTCATGTCCACGGCGCGGGAATACATGACGGCCACGCCTGACCCGTTGTTCCGGAAGGTATTGCGGTGGTAGGCGTTGCCGTTGGCGTACATGAAATGCAGGCCGTACCGGACGTTCCGCTCGCAGGTGTTTCCGGTAACCGTGCTGTTACCCGTGAACTCCAGGTAGATCCCGTCTCGATGGCCCCGAACGGTATTGTCCCGGATGACGACGCTGTCGCTTTTCCAGAAATGCATCCCGTTGCCGTTTGCGGTCTCCTTGCCCCAGAGGCCCTCGAAAACATTTCCTCGCACGATCGCGCGCTTGACATGGGCCCCGTAGACCCCGAAGAAATCATTCTCGAACCGGTTGTTCGCGATGACCGCGTCCGCGGCTTCGGTGATCCAGATGCCCCCGCATTCCCTCAGGTAGTTCACGCCCACGTTGCGGAAGACCAGGCCTTCCACTTCCACCCCGTCGGCGCGGATGTCCAGGATGGTTTCCCCGCCTTGGGCGTCGAAGACCGGCCACCCCGTTCCCCGGATGGAAACCCGGGTGCCGACCACCAACCCCTTTTCCGGATACAGTCCGGGCGCGACGAAGATCACGTCTCCGGGCGAGGCCGCCGCCAAGGCCTCCCGCAAATGCGCGAAGGGTTTATCCCGGCCCACGGACAAGGTGTCCGCGGCGCAGGCGGCGCAAATGGAAAGCAGGATCAAACAGAAAAGGAACGCCGGACGGCGCGCCGGAAGCCGGAGTTCCACGGTCCGGAACGGCATCAGAGCTTCTGCAGCTCTCTCCATCCGAGCAGAGCCCCTCCCGCGCGCCCCTGATAGGCCAACGCGGAATCCCTGGATTGGAATGCGGCGAGGGCGCTGCCCATGGGACTGGAGATGCTCCCGCCCTTCAGGATGAAGGAGGAATCGGCCGCTGAGGCCGGATCGGAAGGGCGGCTCCAGTCGGAAAGGAAAACGCGTTCGCCCGCCGTCGGCGGTCTCGCCTTCAGGTCTCCCAACAGGCATTCTATGGAGTCGTACTTGAATACTTTACCCTTGGCATTGATGCGCTGGGCGGCAAACCCTTTTTGCACCAGTGTCATTTTGCAGAAGTGGCATGCGTCCTCGCCCCAGGCGAACGGTTCCGGGCCGGGCTTACCGCATCCGATCAGAAGCAAAGAGAGGAAGAACATCAGGGGAGGAAACGGCTGGTACGCGGATGAGAAGATGGCCATGGGTTTTCCCGCCTTCGCCCGCCAAACGGAAACGGCGGCGGCCGCGGCGATAAGGACGCCTCCGGCGAACAGCAGATACCCGCCCATACCGGGCCAAGAAGTCGAAAGGAAATTCAGCAGCTTGGCCTCCCCGATGAGAGGCGGTTGGTAGCTCATGCCCGGAACCTTGATGGCGGCCATGGGATTCAGGTTGTGCCCATAGTCATATTCCCATTTCCAGAAATCGAACATACCGTATCCGCCCGCGGCCGAAAGCCCGATGAGCAGGAGCAGAGAGGTCCAGATTTTCGGGCGGATCGCGAGCAGCAGGCATAGCAGGGAGAACGCCACGACCATGGGCATGATGAAGCGGAGCTCCGGGATGGAGGCCGGGATGATTTTCTTCATCCCGATATAATGGTTGAGTTCGTTGATGATGTCCAGATCGTGGGGATTCTCCCCGACGATGGTCCGGGTCCAGATCTGCATGCCCATGCCTTCCGGGTATTGCGGCGCGTCCAAAGTGATGCGCCACAACGGGAAGCAGAGGGACGCCAGCAGGGTTATCCCCGCCAGGGCCAGGAGCGCCGACTCGACGCGCAAACCCGTCTTTTCGAAAATCGCGGTTTTCCGGCTGGAGCGGATCATGATGCCTTTTCCCGGAACCGTTCAGGTTCCGTCCTTGAGGGGCGCGTCTTCCTTGCCCGTGGAGAAGCTCAACTCCACCTTTTCGCCCGGGGGCGAAATGCGGATGTAACCCTGCATCTCCTGATGCAAGGCCGAGCAGAAGTCGGTGCAATAGAAAGGGATGACGCCGACGCGGTTGGCAACAATCTTCAGGGTGCGGGTCTGCCCCGGCATGATGAGGAGCTCGGCGGTCTGCGCGCCCATCATGGCGAACCCGTGCGGCACGTCCCAATCCTGCTCCAGGTTGGTGATGTGGAAGTAGAGCGTATCGCCCAATTGCGCGCCCTCGATGTTGTCCGGCACGAAATGGCTGCGGATGACGGACGCGTAGATGTGGAGCGCCTTGCCCTTGCGCACCACGCGCACCTCCTTCTCACTCTTGATGGCGTCGGGATGGTGGTTGTCCTCCAGCTTGAAGATCTTGACGCTGTTCGGCTCGATCATGTTGGCAGGGATGGCTTGGGCGTAATGGGGCTCGCCGCTGGTCGGGAATTCCGACAGCAGTTTCATCTTCTCGCCGGTGATGTCGATAAGCTGCGAGGACTGCGTGAGCTCGGGACCGGTAGGGAGGTAGCGGTCCTTGGTGATCTTGTTGAGGGCGATGACGTATTTTCCGTAGGGCTTCTTGGTGTCGCCGAGGGGAATCATCAAGTGCCCGATGGCGTAATAGCACGGGATCCGGTCCAGGATTTCCCAGGTACCCAGGCGCCATTTCACGATTTCCGAGGACAAGAACATCGACGTATAGGCGTTGCCCTTGCCGTCGAATTCGGTATGCAGGGGGCCCAGGCCGGGCTTGTCCACTTCGCCCGCGAGCACATGGTCGTACTTGAGGATGGGGATGCCGTCCACTTCGCCGTCGAACGCCTTGTCGCCGATGGCTTTGATCATCTTGGTGAAGGAGTGGACGGGGATGACGCTGGCGAGCTTGCCGCCCGCGACGATGTATTCGCCCGTAGGATCCACGTCGACACCGTGGGGCGACTTGGGAGTAGGCAGATAGTAGACGATTTCCGGGCATTCGGCGGGGGTGATCATCCGGACCTTATGGCGGATTTCGCTCACCGCGGTTTGGGTCTTCTCGTCCAGGTAATTGTCGTAGTGCAGCCCGTCCACGTCGCGGCCCTTGCCGGCGGCCACGCAGGCTTCCGCCTTCTTCCAATTGATGGCGGCGATGAAATCCTTGTCGCGCTGCGAAGCGTTCACCTCCTTGAGGGTATGCGCCTGCTCCACGTTGTACGAAGAGAAGAAGGCCCAATCCTTGGACGGGCCCTTTCCGCAATGGGCCTTATCGTAGTCGAAGCCGGGCAAGAGGATCTGGAAGGCGACGGCCATCCGGCCGGTCTCCTTGGCCACGGAAACGAAGGAGATGGCCCCTTTGAAGTCCTTGGCGTAGTTGCGCAAGGGTTCGCTCATCTGGGGAATGGGCACGGAGAAACGCGTTCCCGCCACCAGGTATTCCGAACTTTCGGTTGTGAAAGGGGAGCTGTGGTTGCCTGCGCTGTTGGGGATTTCGATGGTCTCCACCGTTTCGAAGGTCTTGAGATCGATACGGGCGATGCGGGGCGTATTGTTGCCGTTGATGAACACGTAGCGCCCATCCGCTTCGCCGTTGGTCTGGGACAATTGCGGGTGATGCGCGTCGTCCCAGGGAATCGGCCCGAAACTGGTGTTCAACAGGGCTTTGGTCTCTTCGGAGTACCCGTAACCGTTTTCCGGATTCACGGAAAACACGGGAATGACCCGCAGGGTCCTTCCGGACGGCAGGCCCACCACGGACAACTGGCCGCTGAAGCCTCCGGAAAAGAGGCCGTACAACTCATCGTGGGTTCCGGGCGCGACGTACACGCGTTGCGCCGCGTCGCCGCCGACGCCGGGAGACGCCTTCCGCGCTACCTGCTTCTCGCATCCCATCAACATCGCCGAAGCGATTCCGGCGATTGCCGCCGCGGTCGTCCGCATGGACCATCCGTATTTCATCTTTACTCCTTTTACTGTTTTACTTGCTATCGCTTTTCCTGAAATATTCAAGCACGGCCCGGGCATCCTCCGGGGTCACGTTGACCGACATCTGGGTCATGTATTCGCCAAGCAGGGCTTTGGCCGTCGGATCGCTCGCGGTCATGCCGGAGGGATTCAGGATCATGTTCATGATCCACTCGGGGGCCCTGCGCTTGGTCACGCCGGCCAAGGCCGGACCCACGTACCGGGCATCCCACTTATGGCAGGCTGAACACGTGCCTGAAAAAACCTTTTCGCCTTTCGCGACGAGCGTTTGATCCAGGGCGCCGACCTCGATCGATTGGATGGGACCCACGCCCTTGGAGGCCGTTTCCGCCTCGTGCTTTTCCTCGATCTCATGCTTCGCGCCGGAGGCCTTGGAACCGCCCTCATCGGATTCCTTCTTGCCGCATGCGCCCAGCATGAGCCCGATGGCCAGCGCGAAGGCGGACCCCAGCTTTACTTTTCCTGATACTCCGTTGTATATCGAACGCATAATCGCAACCCTTCTTCCGCGAACCTTGCGGACCTGCTCCCCGCTCTTGCTTTTTACGAGGGCAACCGAAGTTGGTTAAAGCAATCGACATGCCCCGTTTTCCGGTCGGGAAAAACGCCGTTTCCATCGCCTACTTTCGCGGTATACAATCGGAATCGGGATAAACTTGCGGAGCGATTGCCAATCTGACAGGCGGCCTTGGCAATCAGGCAAGCAATCAGGCGCGCTCGGGGGATTTTCCGGTTTGCCAAAATGCCCAGGCAACTCCATCGGAAGGCGCTTCCGGGCCGAGTAGACGCGGAATCCGCAGCGCCGATTGGGACAGGAGCCTGGCAGCGCCAAAGACCGCCACGCTCATGATCGAATCCGGGATTCCGGCCGCCGCGGTCGAAGCTGCCGGCCACCGCAACGCCCTCCCAGCCTGCGGCCTGAGCGGGCAAATGAGCGAATCCGACCGGCTAGGTGCGCCGGCGTCGGTCACGCCGCAATCCTTCCAGGGAAACGGCATTGCGCGCAGGGAGGCGATAGGCTGAAATGGATTCCGCCTGGATATCGGTTATTTTTCCTTCTCAAATCAAGGAGAGTGAAATGGCGGATTTCCAGGCCGGAATTTTGGCGGCCCTTCCAACACAGTCCAAGTATCTTTTTTTCCGGGCGATCCCGAACGTGGATCCCGTTCCGGTATTGCAGGAGCTGCGCAAAACCGTCGACGGCGAGCGCGTGGTCCTCGGTATCGGCGAGCCGCTGTTATCGTCCCTGGGTAAAAACCTACCTGGAATGAAACCCTATCCGGAATGGGTCGGAGTCGGGGTGACCGCGCCTTCCACGCCTTATGACTTGATGTTCTGGCTGCGCGGCGGTGACCAAGGCGATCTTTTCCATCTCGCAAGATCCATCGGAAAAACAGCCTCTTCCGCCTTCACCTTGGAATTGTCGCTCGATGCGTTCAAGCATGGTTCGGGTCGGGATTTGACGGGCTATGAGGACGGCACGGAAAATCCCAAGCGGAAGGCCGCCAACGCGGCCGCGTTCGTTCACGGAGCGGGCGCCGGACTCGATGGGGGAAGCTTCCTGGCTCTGCAGCAATGGCGGCACGATTTCGATGCGTTCGCTTCGATGTCCGCCACGGAGCAGGACCAAAGTATCGGCCGTCACAAAAAGGACAATGCGGAAATGGCCAACGCCCCGGCCTCCTCCCATGTCAAACGTACGGAACAGGAAAGCTTCGATCCGGCCGCCTTCGTATTGCGGCGTTCCATGCCATGGACGGGTCCGCAAGGAGGCGGGTTGGTTTTCGCCGCTTTCGGAAATTCCTTCGCGGCGTTCGAGGCCCAATTCAAAAGGATGTTGGGCTTGGAGGATGGCATCGTCGACGCGCTTTTCCGCTTTACCAAACCGGTGACGGGCTCCTATTTCTGGTGCCCGCCGATGGAAGGCAAGCGCCTGGATTTGCGGGCCATCGCGGACTAAAGGAAAACGCCTAAGGAGTCAGCGGCGGCGCCTTGAGGTGGCCGATGTAGCCGAGGCGTTTGGATAGACCGAGTTGCGCCAGGTCGCCGGGGCTGCTCCAGATGGGAGGCGTGGTCGTCAGCGGCACGCCGGCGCTTTGGTAGGCGGCCACCACCAATTGGGAGCAGAAGAAGCTGTCGTCGTTCCCTTTGCCCAGGTTCACGTTGCCCACCAAGCGGACGCAGGCATCGAGAGCGGTTCCGGTCAAGCCCGAGCAGAAGGTTTCGCGATCGAGCTGGAATCCGCCCTGCTTGACGATGCCCCAATAGTTGTAAGGTTTGCCCAACTGCTTGCCGGCGAAGTCCCGCGCCATCAGGGCCTGGGTCGGCGTCATGGTCGGATGCCGGAAGGCGACCGCCACGTTGGAATCGGCCACCGCGGCGGCCAGGGACTTGAGCAACACTCCGGAGGAAATGGCTTCGACCACCTGGTCGCCGCCGATGTAAAGCATGGCGTGGCTGACCTGGGAACCCGTGGCCCAGCGAATGAGGCTGGAAACGGTCTGGTCCGTGGTGGCGACGATGATGTCCCCCATCCGCAGTACGCTGGATCCGATGGATCTTCCGCCCGTGCCCGGATCCAGGGGGATGGTGGAGCTTTGCGCCGAGGCATAGGCGCGGGTCCGGCCCGCCGTGATGTTCAGGCTTTGCCCGGCCGCGATTTCCCGGCGCAGGAACAACTCCGATTCTGCGGCACGGCGTTTCACCAAAGCCGGCGCTTCAACCACCTTGCCGTCCCGGCGCGCCTTGATCCACTTCGTCAACTCCACGGGCACCAGCGTGTATTGGCCTTTGTTCAACAAGCGCAGCAGGGTGGAGCGGCGGAAGGAATCCGCGCCCACATTGCGGACGAAACTCACCAGGGCGTCGTTCTGGTTTTGGTTCAGGTCCACGCGGACGGACTCATTGATCACTTGCTGGATATCGGCGACCTTGGCGATCCAGGAGGGTAGACCCGGCGCTTCGGCGGATCGGTTGGAGGGCATCCGGGTTTCCCAGTCATTGATGAATTCCATGCCGCCCGGGGAAACCTTGCGCGAAACCCGTTGGGCTTCCGATCCGGATTGGGCCGCGGCCATGGCGGGCGCCGGCTTCGCGGTAAGGGAAGGTTTTGCCTTGGGTTCCGCGCATCCCAGACGGGAAGGGGGATTGAGCGTGCCGTTGCCGAGAAAACGATTTTCCATGATGCCTCCGATGTTCCCGTTCCGAATCAAGCCGGTTTGAGCGCGTGCGCCTTGATCAGTTCGCTGATGAGCAAGTCGACTTTTCTGCTGATGATGTCGGCCGCGGCGTCGACCAACAGGTTCCCCGTCGGGTCCATGTATTGGGCGATAATCCCTTGGACCTTTTGCTGGGAGGCCGCCGTCAGTTGCGGGGTATATCTCCAGACTTTTTCCAGCATAGGGGGCAAGTCGAGATTGCTCACCATGATGGAAGGATCATTGATGTTGGCGATGGATTGGGCCACCGCCTGCTGCATGATCCCCTTGTTCTCGGCGTTCAAGGATCCGTCGCCGGTGAGGAGCCAGGGCTTGTGCCCGGCATTGTTGTAGACCTCGACCCCGTCCTTGTTGAATCGATCGTGGATCGCCTTTACGACCATGTTTGAGATCCGATCGGGCTGTTCTTCCGCGATGGCGCTCAGGACGGACGCGAACCGACTGGGACTGTTGATGTTCGGGCGGAAGATGATCCCCTTCCACTCCACCGTTTCCAGATTGCTGAATTTCTCCTTGACCGTGCCCAGGGTGAAGGCCTTGGCGGCGAGCCGGCTGAAGAAACCCTCGGCGGCCGGGCGCAACTTGCCGCCCTGGAAGAACGTGGCCTTCCAGTATTCCGCGATCGCCTCCTTATTGATCAGGTGGCCGGCGGCGAACGCATCCGTGAGGAAATGATCGCCGAAGGCGTTGGTGATCAACGGGATTTCCAGGGGGAGCAGAGGAGAACTGTTCGGAGAGGCGGGCGCCAACCCGACGGCCTGGGCCTCGCGGATGGCGCGGGTATGGTAGGCTTCCCAGGCGCTCTTGTTGTTGCCGTAGCGGTTGGCCGATTTGGCGAAGGCGGCGTTGCGATAAAGGAAGTTCGGCGAGAAATGCTCGAAGTTCATTTCCGCGAGCTGCAGGTATCTGCCCCCGGTCACCTTGTCCCACTCTCCGTCGCCGACGTCCAAGGCGGGATTGGCCTTGTTGCCCGCGTAGTAGGCGGTGCTGCGCTCGATCAACTGCTTGAGCCGGGCCAACTGGCCCGCATCCGCGCTCATCATCTGATCCACGTTCTCGAAAAGATCGGCCATGGAAATGATCTGGCCGTAGGAAAAGGCCACCCCGGGATTGGCGCCTACGCGTAGCTGGTCCGGGTAGTAATTCCCACCCGTCAGGACATGCTCGCCGGTGTCGTAGAACGGGCGGCTGAGATTGGGGCTGACCGTGCCGAGGATGACGGGGGCCTTCTGCCTGCGGATGGCATCCAGGTCCTCGATGAACTCGGAGCTGCCGGTATTGTGGTGCGATTGGCTTTGGGATACGGACGGCGCAGCGCTTCTCGCCTTTTTGTCGGCGTCCGCTTTTTTCCGGAGTTCGGCCGTCTTGTCGAAATCGGCGAACCGGTTTTCCAATTCCACGGTCCCGATGTCGTAGGCATTGGCGTATTGCATGCTTTGCGCAATCCGTTCGAAGATGGCGTCGCTGGGATTGGATGCCGGGGGCGCGGAAGCCCTTGAAGGCGCGGTAGGCGGCGGCGCGGAAGGCGCGGACCGGTCTTTCGCGACCGTGGTTTTGGACTCAGGGTCGTAGGCTGCCTTACCCGTGAAAATCCTTTGCATGTCGGCGAGGAAATCCGCTTCGGTGGTTGTCGCTTCAGCGGCAGGATCGGAAGACCCGGAGGGGGCGGATGGTGAGGCGGAAGGGATCGCAGAAGGGATCGCCGGAGGGTTGGCGGTGGAGGCAGGGGAAGGATCGGACGGGCGCGAAGCAGGCGCGGGAGCCGCGCCCTTGACAGCTTGGGACGCAGGTGCGGCAGGGGCTGAGGGGGCGGCGGAGGTTTCAGGTTGCATCGGCCGGAAAAGATCGATCCCGTATTCCGCCTGCACGCTGCGATCCGGGTAAGGGGCGGCCTCGGTCAGGACCGACTGGGAGTTCTCCCAAACCAGCTCCACGCCTTCGACCACGTATTCTTCGAAGGGATGCTCCCGATTCGCCTGCGGTAACGTCTCACCATCATCATGGCCCAGGGACATGCCGAGCGCGGCGATTTTCTTTTGCTTGCCGCCGCCGTTTTCATGGCGGCCCTTCTGACCGTGATCCTGACCCTGATCCTGACCGTGGCCTCGACCTTGACCGCGTCCCTTGGCTCGGGGCGCATTCCCGTAGTACCCGGCCAACAGGTCGTCCGCCTGCTCCTCCGTGCCCGGTTGCATATGCAGCAGCGCCCCGTATTTGTTCTTCAGCAAATCTTCGAATGATTCCGGCAGTTTGTTTCTCATGGCTTTGGCCGTCCAATCCGGTTCAGGAATTAACTTTTACCCGCAGGAACGCGAAAGGATCGAAGGTCAGGATCAATTCGTTGCGGTCCGTGAAATTGTGCTCTTCGCCGATCCTGAGCTTCATCTCCGTCTCGCTCCGCGACAGGATTTCCGCGAGGGTCTGGTTAATGACCGCCACCGGCTCGAACCTGGGATCCACCGCCAAATTCCGCCCTTTGATCAGAAGCACGGGATGGTTCCCCTCATCCATGGACAGGCTGATGCCGGTCACTTGGGGAGGATTTTCGTTGCGCTTGGATTTCTGGATCTGGTTGGCGAGCGTCAGGTAATCGATTTCATTGTCGGAAACTTTTTTCAGGTCGACGTTCTTGCGCTCGATCTGGCGGAGATCATTTACGGAACTTACCCCCAGTTTCCGCAATTGCTTTTTGGTGGCCTTGTCGACGTTGATTTCGTCGATGTTGATGTCGCTTTTTTCCGAGGGGGGCCGGCTCGTCGCGCGCACCTGCTGGTCCGTGATGGATCCGAGCTGGATGGAAACCTTGGACGCGCCGGATTCCCCCGGCCGCGCGGTGACGAAACGGACCTGATCGCCGTCGTAGGAAGGGAAGATGTTCAGGTCCAGCGATACTTCCTTGACCGTATAGCTCAAGGGCTTGTTGATGGCCTTGACCGCCAGGGTTTCTCGCGTCTTGTCGAGCTCGACGACCAGGGAGTCGACGAAGTCTTCGAGCTGCCAGGCGGTGTTTTCAGTCGCCATGGGCATTGGGGGTCAACTCGGCGGTGAACCGGATGCGGTGGAAGGAGGGCCGGAGGGACGTGTCCACATAGTAGATGGGCGGCGTGGATCCGATCCGGACTTCACCGTATCCGTCCCGGGAAACGTCGAGTTCGATGGGCGATTCGACTTCGCAGCGGTGGATATAGGATCGGACTCCGGCTTCTTCGTCCACCAGGTCTCCCCCGAAATCCATCATCCGGGCAAGCATTTCCCGCAACGGCATGAACGCTTCATCCATCACGGGGCCGCCCGCCGGGCGCCGGGCGAGGTCAAAGGAAGCGGCACCGGCGTCAGGGAGATTTTTTCATTCACCATCACCTTGAATCCTTCGAAGGCATACCCGGCATCCGCTTCGCCGTCTTCCGAACCGTCCTGGGATTTCAATCCGAGGATCCGGCCGGCGACGGGCATGGGAAAGCGGACCGTTTCTTCCGCGGCTGCCGTGACCTGTCCCGCCTCATTGGTTTGCTTGACGCTGCACAGGGTGAATTCGAACACCTTGAAAACCGGCGCCACCCAGACGATGCCGCGCTGCCCCGCTTTGCCCCGCAACTTCAGGTTGTAGATGAGCTCCATCGCGCTTCCCAAGGCGAAGGCCTTGGCGGAGAAGGCCCGCAATTTTTCCCCGTCCAGCATGGCTTCGCCGCTCCAGGAGGGCAACAGCTTGTTCATTTCCGCGATGCTGAGTTCGATCCCGCCTTTCAACCGGCCTTCGGTGCGATCGCTGACGTCGCCGGAATCCGTCTTCTCCTTGAGGAGCCGGGTTTCCATCAACCCGTTGGAAACCTGATCCGGGGAAAGCAATACGGTGTATTTGGCGTTCACGTCCAGGGACCAGAGGACTTGCCGGGGGCGCCCGCTGCGTGTGCCGGCCTCGTCGATGACCGGGGACTCCCAGACCTTGTTCCAGAAGGGGCGGAAGCGGGTCATGTCCTTGGGTTCGAACTCGGCGGAGACCGCGCTTCCCTGTTGCTTGAGAAAATATTTGTCGACCAGTACGATGCCCGTGGAACCGAAGGCCGCGGAGACCGCGCCGGTGGCGGGGTTGGGCCAGCGCAGTTCGGCCAATACGTCCAAGGACCGGTTTGCGGGCAGGCGCGCCGCCTCTTCCTTATCGATGGCGAAAGCCAGTTCGCCGCCCGGGGACAGGTCCTTTTGGCGGTAGGATTTTTCCAGCAGCACGGTTTTGTCGGCCGGATCCCGGAAAACCAGTTTCACGATGGCCTTGGGCAAAGGCGCGGTCGGGACGGGCGCCGTGATGCTCAGGCGCAGGCGGAAACGCAAATCCCGGTCGCGGGCGAACAGGATGCCTTGACTGCCGTACCAGGCCAGGGGATCCGCGGCGACGAAGGAGAGCACGGCGCGGCCGCTCGGCACAGGCGAGTTCGACGCGGCGATGGAAAGGGTGCCCGGAAAAACAGTTTTGGCCGGAGCCTTGATGGGCGCGCCCCAAACCTCGGCTGCTCCGGTCAAGGTTACGGGCGCCGTAGCCACGGGCGTGGAGGCCACGGGCGTGGAGGCCACGGGCGTGGAGGCCACGGGCGTGGAGGCCACGGGCGTGGAGGCCACGGGCGCGGAAGCGGCGGCCGCCTGCTGTTGCAACAATCCTATCAGCTGGCCAAGGGCCGCGAGGCCGTCCTGGCGCGCCGGCGAAGCGGCCTGTTGCGAATTCAGGAACCGCTCCAGAATGATGCGATTGTTCTCGTTGGAAAGGATGTCGGTGGCCAGCTTGTTGTCCGCCTGCTTGGATTGGATATCCCGCTGGTTAATGGTATTGATCATCAACGGCACGGTCTCGTTCGCCTCCTTAATGATCTGGGGCGCGTTTTGCGCGATGGGGCCTACGACCCCAGGCAACACCTTGACGAGGCCTTCCAGCAATGGCCCCAGGAAAGTGATGATCCCGCCATCGAAGGCTTTCGATATGCCGGGATTCCGTCCCATGCCGCGGGCCGGCGCGAAACGGTTCACCGGATCGACGCGATCGGCCCAGGACTGCGAGAAGCTCATGGCCGGCGCGGTCTCGGGCACCGCGTTCCCGACGATGAAGTCGAGTAGTTTTTTCACGTCTTCGCTTTTGACCGGACCGTCCGTCGAGCCCGCCGCCGGGGTTGCGCCCGCGCCTGAGGATTGACCTTGCGTAGAGTCTGCTCCCGCGCCGGAGATCGGGGCTTGCGCGGAGGCTGCGCCCGGTGTCGATGATCCCGAAGCCGCGCCCGAAGCGGCAGGGGATCCCGCTCCCGGATTCCCGCTACTATCCGTATCCTTCAGCAATCCCGCGATCAAGGGAACGGCCACTTTTGCGATTTCGCCCAGCAATTCCCCGAGCGAAGTCTGCTTGGCGAACGCCTCGATGCCGGTGCAGCAAGGCACCCGGCGCGGCGGGCTGAATGCGGCGGCCGTCATGGAATCACCGGGTGAGGAAAGGAGGATCGAGGATGGGAGGGAGAAGCGGGCTGGGGGGTCGACAAGCGATCCGACGGAACCGGGAAGTACGAGCACCTCGGAGAAACCCGGGGATTTCCCCTCCGGCGATTTGAAGCTGAACAGTTGCACATAGACATCGCCCTTATCCAATCGCCTGATCGGCATCGTGATTTCCTTGCGCGAATCCAGCAGGCTTCCGCCCGCCGCATTGACGCCGAGCGGGGACGTGAAATACACGTCGTCGACCCACTCGATCCCGTTCGTCTTCCGCCTGCTCCGCCCGGCCTTGAGGCGGTAGTACCGGTTGGTCCCGGTGTCGATCCGGAACCTGGCGTTCTCCCCTGCTACCGAATCCAGTTCGAGAATCGCGAGCGCCATGTCCGCCCGCGGCTACCTCGCCGCGATGGCGGCGGGTTGCGCCCCGGCCGCCGGTTTCAAGGCCGCGGTGCCTCCGTCCGCGTACATGTTCGCGAAATTATCCAGTTTGAAGTAGTCGGTCTTGAACATGATCTTGACCCTGCCGTGCAGCGTGGCCGAGAGATCATCGGTGGCCTTCTTGTCCGAAGTGTTGACCTGAATGTTGGTGTTCGTGTTCGTAAGGCTGCCGCTGGGGCCGCCGAAGATGGAGCCCAGCCCGCCGCCGAATCCGGTATTCACCGTGTTCACGTTGATGTTCTTGTCGTCGTGGTGCGCTTTGCTTTCCCGGTTCGCCTTGATGCTGAAGTCGACTCCGGCTTCGATCTCGCCCTTTTCCACCACCAACCGCGTAACGCCCATCAGGAGGACCTCCCGCAAGGCGGCGCGGTGCTCCTTGGCCATGTTGATCTTGGCCTCCAGGATATGGCGCTTCACGTCCGGTTCCTCCGGATCGACCTTATCGCCGTCCGGTTTGGTGAGCGCCATCTTCTCGCTACCGTCCGCCATCTTTTCCGTGGTGACGTTGTATTGGTCGCTCTTGCTTTCCGCCAGCTTCATGAAGGACTCATCATCGGAGATGGTCTTCACGAAATCGGCGGTGGACTTGGTCGCCTCCTTCATCAGCTTGATATAGCTGTCGGTCTGCTCCTTCATCACCTTCAGATTGGCGTTGAAGACGGCCTTCAGCAGATCCCCGACGAAAAGCGGGAAGTCCACGGACCCCACCAAATCGTTGAAGGCCTGGGTATCCTTTCCGAAGGAAGGGTCGTAGTCCTTGTAGCCCATATCCTTTCCGGAATCGGTCGCCAGGGATTTCGCGTACACTCCCGCACGCTGCATCGCCTTTTTCTTCTCGTCCTCGACGAGTGAATGGTAGATGCTTTTCTGGTCGGCGAGCGTCATGGTCTGGAACACGAGGCTCTCCGCCAGCGTCTTGCGGGCGCTGGCGCGGGCCTCGTCGAGGAATTCATGATCACGGGACATGGTATTCACCTTGTTGTTCATTGGTTGTCGTTCCCGGGTTGATGCCTAGAAATCCCACTGATTGCCGGAGGAAGCGTTGTCGGACCCGGAGTCCTCTTCGGCTGGCGCTGGCGCTTGCGCCGCGCCCTTGTCCGCCTCGGCGTCCCCGCTGTTGGTCTTCTTGAGATCGTGGGTCAAAGCCTCCTGGAGGATGCTCTGCGTGATGATGAAGCCCTCGACCTTGCCGATGAATTCCGAGAGCTGCTGGCTCTGCGTGAAGACGGCGGGATCGTATTCCGCGATGGCGCGGATGATATCGTGGCCCTTGGTCGCCTTGTTGTAGATGACCGTGGCCTTGGGCCGCTCGTTCTTCATGCCCATATACAGGATTTCCACCACGCGCCACCAGGTGGCTCCGGAGCGCCCCGCCACCTGATTGATGATCTCCGGATGCATCAGGATCTTGCGGATGACGAAATCCAGCTCGGCGTAGATCAGAGGCGTGATGACGTTGGCCATGCCGGTGCAGTGCGTCGACAGGTTGTATTGGATATCCTCCGCCGCCTGCATCACGTTCTGCGGGGACACGTAGGTATCCGGATTCGGGCTGATCTGCGCGCGCTGCAGGTACTTGGCGGATTCCAGCATGAGCATCTTCCACAGGCCCGGGAATTCCTGGTTGACGATGATGTCCTCGGAAACCGGCCCGGCGCCGTAGTTGAACACCTGCCGGTAGAACATGGCGCGCTCGGCCGGACGCGTGCGGTCCACGAGCTTGTTGGTCCTGCCGTCCGTGAAGCGGTTGGAGAAGACGTATTGCTGCAGGTTCTCGCGCAGATGGCCGTCTTCGATGGTCAGCGAACCGCGGACCAGGTATTTGTGGGTGAAGTAATTGATGACGTTGAAAACCTCCAGCTCTTCGCCCAGGATCATGGCGTAATAGAGCTGCGCCGCGCACTTGACCGCGGACTTGCTGATGTTCACCTGGGAGCGGTTGTCATCCAGGAATTTGACGTCGAAGTCCAGGTCGGACTGATCGCGATCCTCCGGCACGGTATCCGCGGACTGGAGGGACCGGGTGGCCTGCTGGATCATCGCCGGCGCGAACAGGAGCACGTTGTGTTCGTTGATCTCGACGGGCGAGGCCTTGAAGAACCGGATCAGCTCCCGCTTCACCTCCGGCGAAAGCTTCCCGAACGTCTTCTCGAACTTCACGCCGAGCAGATCGGTATACTTCTTGTCGTAGACCAGATTGTCCAGCAGCGCGGTCACCCCGGGGATGAAGGCCGCTTCGTCCAGCGAGAGCCCTGCGTCCCTCAGGCTTTTCACGAAATGGCTGTCGTCCTTTTCGTATTCGGGGACGTTGATCTGCTTCAAGGAGACGAAGGCGCGCGCCGCGCCGATGATGGCGTACTCGGCGATGTTCCGGGCGCCCAGGGGATTGCCCAGGATGAAATTCTTGACCGCGCTGGCATCGTCCAGATTCATCTCGTAGTACGCGTAGGCCACCAGATAGTCGCTGATGGCGGGATAATTCTCCAGGACGGCCCGGGCCGGATTGCCGATCGTGTTCAGGTTGGATTGGAATTCATCCTGGAACGCGTATTTGAGCGTGGCGAGACCGGGCGTTCCGTCGATCATTTCCGAAACCGAGAACCGGCCGGCGTGTTCCACCGCGGAATTGAAAACGGCGGCGAGACTGTGCTCGGCCCAGTTCTTACCGGGGGCGCGTTCCGGGGTCAGCGGAAGCCGGACCAGGGATTCCAGGCGGTTGCGCTGATCGTCCAGGTTTACGGCATCTTCGCCCGCCTTCTTCTTTTCCCCTTGCGTCCCGCCATTGCGGGGAGTATTCCCGTTGGTGCCCGCGGGCAGATGGGAATGTTCGAAGACCCGTTTTTCCAGGAGTTGGTTCAGGGTATCGAGCTGCGCTTTGATGAGCGGATCCACGTCCGCGACTGCACCGCGGGTCGCGCCCACGGCCCTCATCAGATTGAAACCATCGCGGCGGCCGTTGACTGTGATTGTCTGCATTTCGATTCTCCTATCTGGAATTAATTCAGCATATTGGAAAGAAGTTTGAAGGCGTCTGCGAGATTGATGAGTCCGTATCCGGCATGCTCGTTCCGCAGCCGGCTGTCGACCTTGTCCGAGGTGGCCTTCAGGATGTAGGCGATGTCGCGGTTGGCGAGCGTCCGTCCCCGTTCGGCGGCGAAGGACTTAAACAGCCCTACGGTTCCGCAGACGAAGGGGGAAGCCTGGGAAGTTCCGGAGGCGATGGCGTAGCCCTTGTCCAGGGACGCGCTGTAGATGTTCAGGCCCGGCGCCACCACGTGGATGTTCGCGCCATAGGAGGTGAAAGGGGTTACGTCCCCGGATGCGTCCACGGCCCCGACGGCAATCACCCCCGGTAAGGCTCCGGGATAATAGCGCTCGGAGGTGCCATCGTTCCCGCTGGCCGCCACCACCGTTACGTTCTTGGACAAGGCGTAGCGGATCACGTCCTCGTGCGGCAAACCCCCGCCCTGATGCCGGATACCGAGGCTCATGTTGATGACGTCCGCCCCGTTATCCACGGCCCACTTGATGCCCACGTTGATGTTGTCGATGATGCCGGCGCCGACCACGCGCGGACCGCTCTTCATGGCCGCCAGCACGCGCACGGGGATGATCGTGCAGCCGGGCGCCACGCCTTCGTCCATTTCCAGGCCGCGCGCGGACAGGATGCCGGAAACATGGGTTCCGTGGCCCACCTCATCCTCCGGCACTTCGTCGTACCCGATGAAATCGCCGATGAAGCCGGTGGTATCGAGGCCGTTCAGATCCACGAAATCCATTCCCTTGCGGAACTTGCCTTTCAATTCGGGATGGCCCAGGTTCACGCCGGTATCAAGCACGGCAATCTTGATTTCGGGATTTCCTTTGGTCAGCGCATGCGCATAACCGAGATGGATCAACTCCGAAGCGAAGCCCCGCTCCAGGGACGCGGCGGTCGATAGGGCCGGATCGGCGGCTGCCGGAGCCCGTGCGCCGGGGATTTCGCTCACGCCCACGTGTAGTCGCCGGGCGTCTTCCACCGAGGGATCCCGCTTCAACGCGTCGATGAGGGCGGCGGGAAGGGTGTAGTCCTTTTGCAAAATGATCCGGTAGGTGCGGTCGAGGCCCTGGCGGTTTTCATCCTCGTCCCAATCAATGCCGGCGGGCTTGAATTCATTGGTGATCCAGAATTCCAGCCCGCTCCGGCCCAGCAGCCTGTCGATGCCGGAATTGATGGAAGCTTTGGCCGCGGACTTGTCCTCGATGAACCCGACCCAATCCGGAATGCGATCATCATCCGGATGACGCTCCCGCATTTTCAGAATCAGATGCTCTTTCATACGTGGGATTTGATCTAATATGAACCTGATTTTTTTTCCAGTGGAAAGGAAACGCCGTTCCGCCGTGAATTATTTTTTGTCAACACCATAACGAATCGTGCGTCAATCCCTGACGCCTTTAATCATTGATCGGGAATGCGTACTGTACCGATGGTAACACGAACGACCTGAAAATGTTTTCGATCGGAAATATTCCCAGTTTTCAAAACAGGAAGCCAATCGGAACGATCGGGAGAAACTAAAACAAGCGCAAACCAGGAACAATCGATTGCACCTACCATGCGCGCGGATGAAAACGGAACATTTTCTGATTGAAGAGAATCGCTACGCCGTGAACAGAAAACCTTCGGCGGGACTGCAACGAAGGTTAAAAGTTGATCTTGGGAATCAACCCTTCAGCGCAGCAGCATTCCCCGGCAGCGAAGCGTCCCCGCCGACACGGCCACGGTATGCAGACCGGACCCTACGCCCGCTCCTGGAAGGAACACGGCGTGGTCGCCGGCCTCAACCCTTACGTTCCAGCTGCCGGATACCGCTCCGCGCAAGTCCATGACAACCACCTCGGCGTCGCCGACCAATGGACTGCGGTACGACAACCAAGCGCCTCCGGGAGCGGGATTGCACGCGACGAATTCCAAGCGCGGAAGGGCCGCTCCGGGCGCCGAATGCGCCAACCTGGTGGGGGCCAGGGAGACCAGGGTCAGCGCCCGGAGGTTTTGCTGTCCCACCGGAAAGAGAACGCGTAATATCTGCCGCCCGGCCTTCAGGTTGAGTATCGGTCCTTCCACATCCGTCCAGTTCGTCCATCCGCCCGTTTCGGGAATGGCGATGTCCCCGCCCATGCGGATCCCATCCACCTCCAGTTGGACACGGCGTCCCGGTTCGGGAGTGGAAGCGTTCAAGTCGATGCGGAAGGGTCCCGCCGCCAGGACGTTGACGGTGAAGTCGACCCATTCCCCCGGCGAGGTTCCGCCGATGAACGGTTCCGATACGCCCCAGTCCATATAGACATCCACGCCGTCATTCCGATAGCTCCACCCCTGGTTCCATTGGACCGCGGAGTCCTTTTGCGCGGAGACGCTCATGAAGGCGGAGTCGGAGTAAGCCACGCCCTGGGTGCCCATATCGTATTCGGCGGCCTTGAGGCGGGTTGATTGGGTGGACGGATCCTCGGGGATGTCCCGCAGGATGCCCGCATAGGGAATGCCTATGATATGGTGGTCCTTGCGGAACAGGGCATCGAAGACATCGTGATTCTTGCGGCAGGCATCCAACCGAGTGGAAACGGCGAGATCGATAAGCGCCGTCAGGGCGGATTCCGCATCCGGACGATCCCCCGTACCTTGCCAGTAACGGACCACGGCCTGGTAGCCGCCGGGTATGGTCCGGGTGGTCCAGCCGCCGGAGATGCCCTCGATTTTTTTCCAGGTCCACCAGGACCAGCCTATGCCCTTGGCCTCGAGATCGCGGCGTTCGATATTGTACCAGACATTGGAATTCTCCCCGGTCTCGCCATGCCATATGGGGGTGTTCTGGGCCACGGACCAATCCACCTGGCCGCTGCGCTTCACGTCCGGGACCTTGGTCCAATAATTGTGGGTCGAGAAGGCCATGTTGTCGTCCCAGCGCGCGCCCACGGGTTGCAGCCAGGAACCCCACCAGTTACCCTCCGCGATAATCAGATGCAGCTTGTCCACTTTGCGGATGGAGTCAGTGATGCCGCGGTAGACCTGCTCCAGCCGCCAATGCTGGCTGGGGTCCTCCACCAAGGGTTCGTTGATGAGATCATAGGCCACATACGGATCCGCCTTGTAGCGGTCGGCGACGGCCTTCCACACTTCGGCGGTAAGTTTGGAGTAATGGTCGAAGTCGCCGGCGGTACCCGCGAAGAGTTTATCCGGCTCGGCGGGCACATCGCTGTGCTCCATGTAGTTTTGGCCGCCCGGAGCCACGTGCAGATCCAGGATCATGTGCACTTGGTTCCGGCGCCCCCAGGCGACGCAACTGTCCAGGTACCGGAAACCGGCGGGGATCGGGCGCCGCGCGAGTGGATCGAAAACATCCTTGTAGTGAAACGGGATCCGGAAGGAATTCCCGCCCGCGGCCTTGAGGGCCTGTACGTCCGCCTCGGTGAAGAAGGCGTCGCGCCAGGCCTTGTAGAATTCCTCCGCTTGGGCCTCGCCGCCCACCAGGTCCGTGATCTTGGCGTGGAGCTCGCTGGGGCTCTTGAAGCCGGCGCTATCGATATGCATCAGGTAGCCTTCCTGCACCAGCCAATTGCCCACGTTGAATCCCTTCAACAGGACGGGACCGTCGTCATCGACCAAGGCGCGGCCCTGCCGCCGCAACGGCCCATCGGCGCACACCTCGATAACAGCGGTCAACAAAAACAGGATGGCGCACAAAACGAAAGCGGACTTTCTCAACTGCGAATTGTTAATGGAACGTAACATACACCCTCACATTCATTTTCGGATTCTGCAACACTTTGCCGGGAATCCCACCCGGGATTTTCCGGGATCTACCGAGATCTTCCGGGATCCCTGACCGGATGGAAATCAATCGGCCAGGACAACGCGTCGCGTCAGCGCCTTTTTTCCCAGCTCCGCTTCCAGGAAATAGACTCCGGTCCGGAGACCGCGGAAAACCTGGACCGAGGCTCCGTGGCCTTGCCGGATGCCGCGAATCCTTCCACGCGTATCCAGGATCCGAAGTCGAAAGATTCCCTCGGAGGAAATGCCCACCGACAACATCCCCGTCCCGAAAACCGATGCCGAGAGGGCGTTCGCCTGAATACGCCCCCCGGCCGCCGATTCCGTTGCCGCGGTATCGGCCAAAATTTCCATCCCATTGATCTTCGCTGCGTCCTTGATGCTTATGAACCGGATCGTGATCCGGCCGTCCACCGGCATCGTCAGGAATTCCTTGATGAGCGCTTTGGAGAAGCCCGCTTCCTTGAAAATATCCAGGCTGTCCAGCGCCGCGACGTCATTGATGCGAACGCTGAAGATCCGTCCGCCGATGGAATCCGCGGGGAGATGCGTTTCCGCGAAGTGCAGGCGGACCCGATATCGGCGCGGACCCGTGATAGCAGTTGCGTTGGAATCCGCGACCGGAAACATGAAGGACATGCCCTGGGCGAAGCTGTTGTCCCACCTTTCGGAAAGGTAGAGATTGGGCATGCCCGTTCCCGCGACCGTGCCGGTGAAGTTCGAAAGGCTGCCTCCGGTGGCGAAGGCGGCGTCGGTCGTCCAATCACGACCTTGCACATCCGTGAAGTCCGCGCCACCGCAATGGACGCGATACGGCGGTGAAGACGGAGCGGTCTTACCCGCGTAGGCATGGAGGAACGCGGCGGCGATGGCATCGGCTCCCGCGGCATTGGGATGCACTCCGTCCCCGAACCATTCAGGATGGCCTTTCAGAGGCGTGTTGGCGTCGATCAGGTTGAGCCCTTTGGCGGCCGCGACTTTGCGGACGACGGGAATGATCCCGTTGCTGATCACGGCATCATCGATGGCGAAGTTGTTCGGGAAACTCGGGCAGGGCAGGACCAGCCAGATTTGCGGGTGCGAGGGCATCGCCGCGAGAGTGTCGACAAGGGCCGTCAGATCCGCCTCGAATTCGGACCCGTATTTCCAATTCCAGGACTTGCTGTCGTTCGTCCCCAGTTTGATGCTGATGACGTCCGGACGGAAAGCGAACACGCTGGGAAGCTTGCCGTTCTTCCAATACGGATTGTCGCCCTTCTTGAGCAAAGTGGTGCCGGAAACGCCGTCGTTCTCCAGCAGGTAGCCGTCTCCCAGCAGTGAGGCCAGCTTTGTCACATAGGATGGGCCGTTCGATCCCTGGGTGATGCTGTTGCCGATGCAAGCCCACCGGATGGGCGCGGCGCTGAGCGCGGGGATGGGGAATGCCGTCGCCGTAAACAGCAGGACGAGAAAGGCGACGGGAGCGATGGAAACGATAAAGGAGAGGACTGCCGAGGGATTCATATGCACCTTGGAAAAGGGTTCCATGAGCCAAAAGTATTTCGGCCGGACCTACCGGGGTTTTACTTTGCGGGTGGGATGGAAAAGACCGTATCGTGGCAATGGTCGGTATCGGAGTGCGGTATCAGGACGCGGGAAAGGTGTGCGGAATAGCGAGGCGCCCAAGGCACGGACAGGAGGATTTGCGGCGACGGGAAAGGAATCGGAAGCGGGTTGGCGGGGATTCGGAAAAACTAAAGCCGCGGGATCCAACGCGGAAGGGCGGCTCCGGGCTTTTGCGTCAGAAAATCGAGCTTGATCCAATCCGCCGATTTTACTGCGCGATACACGCGGGCCTCGTCCATCCTTCCCTTCAGGAAGTCGACTTCGGGCTTGCCGTGTTCATCCGCATCTCGGGCGCCGAGGAGGAAATCCAGGGCATTGTCGGCGAGGGGCAGTAGCGCCGAATCGGCCTGCGCGGCCAACACGCCATCCACGTAGAGGCTGGCTTTTTTCCCGTCGTATCCGGCCGCCACGTAATGCCATTCGCCGGGCGCGAAGGTCAGGTTCTGCTTCTCGATCACGCGAAGGGTATCGGTCGCATCGGCCAGCCCCAAGGTCCACCGCAGGCCGCGCGTGTCCGAATCATATTGCAGCAGGAATCCCGCATGGGTCGGCTTATCCCATTTGGAAATGAGGCTGTAATGTTCCGCGACTCCGGCCCCGAATTCCCGGGTAAACCAGACGGACAACATCAATCCGCCGCGCCACGCGAAAGCGCTTCCATCCCTCCGGAAGAGGCTGCTGTCCCCGTTGAAACGTTGGGCCCCCGCGATCAAGCCGGAGTCGGCCGCTTCCGGCACCATGTGCGATCCAGTTATGGCCAAGTCCGCCGGGCCTGAATGAGCTGCGCCGGGAAGGACGAGGTCGCTGCGCGCCGTATCTCCGCCGTGCAGGTGCCAAGCGCTCAGGAATCCGGAAGCCGTATCGAATACGCCCGGCTTTCCGGCTGCCGCTCCGGAATCCGCAGCGCCCCAATACATTCCGATATCCTGACCGTCCATCGCGCCTTTCAAAACCTTTGTCCCCACCCATACTTCGGCTTTACCCTGGATCGCGTCCCATCTTTCGATTTGAAAGGGCAGACGCCCGCCGGTTTGATCCAGGAAAATCAGACCTTCTCCCGGGCGGCGCGCGAGACCGAAATCGAACTGTTCCTTCGTGATTCGCACCAGCAAGGGGTAACCCGTAACGTCCCCGGCGATCCCCGCGGCGCCGGCATCGATCCGCCAGGTGCCGAGCAGGTTCCAAGGGGCCTGGGTGGAAACGTCGAGTAACACCCCGGGTACGGTATGGACGCTGTCCGACGTCAACTTCACGGGCGCGGGATTGGCAATCGAATCCGCGACGAAGAAGGGAGGCAAGGTCCCGGCCGGCAAGGAATCCAGAATCAGGACGCTGTCCCCGCCCTGCAATCCGAACTCCCGCTTCAAGGTAGTCCCGATCTGGTAGACGAAGCCGCGGCGGAATCCGTTCTTGCCCAACTCGAACCGTATCCGGGACGCGTCCCGCAAGGTGTCCGGAGCATCCACCACTCTTCCGCCCACCGGTACGGAGATCCCGGCTTTGAAGAAGCGCGTCCCGTCGCCCGGTTGCCATCCATCCAGGTTATACAGACCCGCGGCCAGATTCCCGAATCGATACGTGCCGTCCGCGCGCGTACTCGTTTCCAGGGAATCCGGGAAAGCGCCGGAGGTCAAGGGGTTGTAGTCCGCGGGGATCAACCGGATGCGCGCGCCTTGCACACTGCCCATAGGGGAATAGACGGAACCGCCCGTGGTCTCCATCCCGCCGCCGGTGAGCCGATCCTTATCGGAGGAGGCGCTTCTCAGGCAGCCTGTATACAGACCCGCCATGAGCAGGGCCGGGACGAAAAGACGGGCGCCGAATCTAGTCTTCATGGATCTGCGTAATGGGAAAGACGTTCAGGTTGATTTGGTACACCCGGTCCGGATGGATCGCGCCTTTCGCGAGTTCCAACAGCCGCTTGCGCAGCTTGCCGAGTTCTTCCTTGATCTGGAGATACTCCCCTTTCGAAATGCTCAAGGTCAAGGTCGAATGGTTCCGCAGCTCCGGGGGCACGCGCTCGAAACTCTGCAGGGCGAGTTCGGTGGTATCCATCTGGAACTTGGTGATGGCCACTGAGGACCAGAAATCCCCCGTGGAAATGATTTCATCCAACCGCTCAAATTCGCCCGCCGGCGTGATCCGCACCAGGCCCAGATGCTGCAGGACTTTGACGGCCTCGCGCGCCTCCGCGGCCGTAATGGGCGGGATCAGGGCTTCCGCCAGCTTTTTGTAATCGCCTTTGAACTTCTGGATGGCCAGCAATTCGCGCACGGCGAAATAATACCAATGCGTGAAGATTTCATGATGCCGCTCGTCCAACGTTTTCGAATGCCCCTTCTTCACCGCCGCGATTTTGCGGAAGAAGTGCTGCTTGTCCGATTGCGTTTTCGCCTGGTTGAATTGGACGAGGTTCTCGAAGTATTCCACCTCCGCGGACTTCAGCTTGAACACCGCGGCCAGGCCCAGGGCCGATTGCATGGAGATGTTCGTCTTGCCCTGCACGATCTGGTAGAAAAACCCGGCCGATTTGAACCCGGCCCGCTGGGCGATGAACCGATAGGAGAATTTCGGATCCTTACCCTTGCGCTCCGTGTAGAGATCTTTGAGGAGCGTGCGGTAGTCGGAGTAGGCGAAGATATCCATCGGATGCAAACATAATATTAGCCGGCGTTCCGCGCCGGGGACACTTCCCGGGATTCGTTACCGGACCCCGGGAAGGGCGGAAAGGCACCCACTCCCCAAACCACAACGGTGTATCGGATTAAGCGGTCTGGGCCGCGGCTGAGGCGAACCTGGCCGAATCCGCCGGGGCGGCATCCAGGCAGGCGAATATCTCGCGGAAGAAGGCGGGATGATCCTGCCAGGTCTGCGCGCTCACCACGTTTCCATCCCGCACGCAGGAACGATCCACGAAGGTGCCCCCGCAATCCTCCACCTCGCATCGGACGTGCTCGTAGCAGGTAAGGCGGCGGCCCTTGGCCAGTCCCGAAGCGGTCAGGATTTGGATCCCGTGGCAAACGGCGAAAATCCATTTGCCCGCCGCATCGAACTCCCGGACCAGCGCGCGCAACCGGGGATCGTTGCGGAGATACTCGGGAGCCCGGCCACCGATGAGCAGGATGGCCTCGTAGCCTTCCGACTTGGCGTCCGCGATCGCCAGATCGGCGGCCATCTTATAGCCGGGGCGTTCCACGTAGGTATCCCACCCCGGTTCGAAATCGTGCATCACCAGGTTGAGCATCCGCTTCGAGGGCGCGGCCAGTTCCGGAACGTATCCCGCTTCCTGGAACCGGTGGTAGGCATACAGCACCTCGTAAGATTCGCCGCCGTCGCCCGATATGACCAATATTTTCTTTGCCATTCCCTCTCCCTATCAGCGCTTTCTAAGCGCCTTTGATATGTTTTTGCCGGAAAACCTTGGGGGTATCCCCCGTGTATTTGCAGAACTGATTCGAAAAATGGCTGCTGTCGTAGAAGCCCGTTTCGCGGCTCACTTGCGCGATGGTAAGGTGGGTCATGGCCAACAGCTGACGCGCGGCATCCAAGCGTATGCGCTGGATGTATTTCACCGGCACCTCCGCGTACTCCTGCTTGAATTTCCGTTCGAATTGCTTGACCGAAAGGGAAACCATCGCGGCCAGGGCCGGGATTTCGATCCGCTCCGCGTAATGCTCCATGATATGCGCCATGACCACGGGCATGCGGAGGGCCTTTTCGTCCGGAGTCTTCGCCTTTTTCAGGTAGCGGCAAATGCCCTCTACTCCCGCTACTTCGCCTGCGTCGCCCGCAAGCGGAACCTTGGTGGTTGCGAACCATTCCGTGGATCGATCCTGGCGGATTACCAATTCGATCTTGTTCACCACCGGCGCGCCCGTCTGCATCACCTTGGCGTCGTCTTTCAGATAATGGTCCGCGAGAAAGTGAGGCCAGATATCATAATCGGTTTTGCCGAGCAACGCTTCCGGGTTCTCCGCGCCGGCGATTTCGGCGAAAGCGGGATTGACGGCGATGAAACGGCCTTCCCGATCCTTGGCGAAGTAGCCAAGGTCGGGCATATGTTGCATAAGGGCTTTGCCGCCCATGGCGATTCCTGGTTTTTCCATAGATCGATGATATCCCAATGTGCCTCGGGTCCGCTCTAAAGAGTTGGAAAAATTCGACATAATCAATCAGGTTTTGGCATTAACACGGGGAATTTTCAGGATTCCTTCCGATTTTTTCGCGCAAGCGGTCCAGCGGGAGGATAGGTTTGCATTGCATGAATACCACCGAAATCGACCAATCCCAGACGACCTCATTCCGCAGGCCATTGCCCGCCGGAGCGCCCGCCGCCAGCGGCCTATTGATCGATGGACGATGGGTGGTTGGGGAATCCCGATTGGACGTCCGCGACAAGTTCACCGGCGAGTTGGTGGGCTCGGTCACCACGGCGAATCCGTCTCATATCGAAGCCGCGCTCTCCTCCGCGAAAAGGGCGTTCGCGGGCTTCTCCACCATGCCCGTCCATCGCCGCGCGGCGATCCTTGAGCGCGCGTCCCGCCTGCTCGCAGCGCGGCGCGACGCCCTCGCGGACTGCATCGTACGCGAATCCGGAAAGGCCCTGAAATTCGCGCTCCTGGAAGCCGATCGATCCGTCGACACCTTCCGGTTGGCCGCGGAAGAAGCGGGACGCATCCACGGCGAATCGGTCGCCATGGATGCGGTGCGTTCCGGCGAAGGCCTGATCGGGTTTTGGCGCCGGCGCCCGGTCGGCGTCATCGCAGCCATCACGCCTTTCAATTTTCCTCTCAACCTGGTGGCGCATAAGGTCGCCCCGGCTTTGGCGGCGGGAAATACCGTAGTGCTCAAGCCCTCCGAGCTGACGCCGTTCACGGCCGCCATGCTGTGTGAAATCCTGATGGAGTCCGGCTTACCAGGAGGCTGCCTCAGCCTCCTGCACGGCGCGGGGGCGGGCGTCGGCGAAGCCCTCGTCAAGGATCCGCGGGTGGACAAGATCACCTTCACCGGCAGCGCCCGGGTGGGCGGCGGGATCCTGGCCCAGGCCGGCATCAAGAAAGTCACCTTGGAGCTGGGAAATTCCTCCCCGGTGGTCATCGCGGCCGACGCCGATTTGGCGGCCGCCGCGGCCAAGTGCGCGCTCGGGGCGAACTATTGCTCGGGCCAGGTATGCATTTCGACCCAACGCATCCTGGTCGATCAGACGGTGGCGGAAGAGTTCAGCCACCTGCTCGCTTTGGAAACCTCCCGCTTGGTCGTGGGCGATCCCTTGCGACCGGACGTCGACGTCGGGCCGATGATAAATGAGCGCGAAGCGCGCCGGGTCAATGACTGGATCGGCGAGGCGGTGGCGGAGGGCGCGCGCGTGGTCATCGGCGGACTCCGGGAAGGAGCCATCCATTGGCCGACCATACTCCGTGAGGTAACGCCCGGGATGCGCATCGTAAGGGAGGAAGTGTTCGGCCCGGTGGTTTCCGTGATGCCGTGCGCGGATTTCGAAGCGGCCCTGGCCCTGGCCGACGCAACACCGTATGGCCTCCAGGCATCGGTATTCACCCGAGATATCGACCGGGCCTTTCGCGCCACCGAGCGCCTCAATTTCGGCGGAGTCATCATCAACGATACGCCGCATCTCCGGCCCGATCATATCCCATACGGGGGTAACCGCCAAAGCGGGCTGGGCCGTGAGGGCTTGCGCTTCGCCATCGAGGAAATGACCAACATCCAGATGATCATGATCCGGACGCCGTTGGGCGCGCCGGGACCGTAGCTACCGGAAGGATGGGGAGAATGAAAAGGACGGATAGGATGGAGAGGACGGAGAAGACGTAATGAAAACCCAAGCCGCGGTACTCTATGAAATGGGGCTGCCCCGTCCTTATGCCGTGAGCGCGCCGCTCAGGATCGAGACTCTGGAACTGGATGGGCCCGGTCCCGGCGAAGCGCTGGTGGAAATCGCCGCCGCCGGCCTTTGCCATTCCGACCTGTCCGTCATGGACGGATCCCGTCCCCGGGTGATGCCCATGGTGATGGGCCATGAGGCGAGCGGCACGGTCCGCGAGATTGGACCCGGAGTGCGCGGGCTCGCGCCCGGCGACCACGTGGTCTTTTCCTTCGTGCCGCATTGCGGCCATTGCCTGCCCTGCGCCGAAGGCCGCCCGGTCCTGTGCGCGCCGGGCGCCAAGGCGAACGTGGAAGGCTCCTTGCTGAACGGGTCCCGGCGATTCCGGGATGCGGGCGGCAGGCGTTTGCATCATCACCTGGGGGTTTCCGGATTCTCCCGGTACTCCATCGCCGTCGCGGAGTCGCTGGTGAAAATCGATCCGGAATTCCCGCTGGAGCGGGCCGCGCTTTTCGGCTGCGCCGTCCTGACCGGCGTCGGCGCCGTGGTCAACGCGGCCAAGGTAGCGCCCGGGGAAAGCGTCGCGATTTTCGGAATGGGTGGCGTGGGATTGAGCGCGGTCCTCGGGGCCCGGGCTGCCGGCGCCTATCCCATCATCGCCGTGGATCGCCTGCCGGCCAAGCTGTCGGCGGCCAGGCAAGCGGGAGCCACCCACGTGATCCAGGCGGATGACCGCGATCCCGCGGAAGCGATCCGGGATTACACCGGGGGCGGCGTGCGCTACGCGTTCGAAGCGGTAGGCAACGCCAAGGTATTGGAAACCGCGTACCGTTCCACGGCCCGGGGCGGAACCACCATCGCCATCGGCCTGGCGCATCCGGATCAAAAGCTCGCTCTCCAGGCCGTCAGTCTGGTCGCGGAAGAAAAAACCCTGAAGGGCTGCTATATGGGATCATCCGTCCCGGTCCGCGATATCCCCCGCTACATCGCCCTGAACCGCCAAGGGCTCCTGCCCGTGGAACAATTGCTGACGGGGACCGTCGGTCTCGACGGACTCAACCAGGCCTTCGATGCCCTGGACCGGGGCGAAGCGATACGGCAGCTGCTGGTTTTCCCTTCCTGAACCGCACACCCGCCAAGCGCCATAACCCATGTCGAACCGGCTGAAGGTCACCTCAGTGGGAAACGGGCCCACCCTCCTGTGCCTGCATGGACTGGGCGGCGGCGCCCATTGGTTCCAAGGGCTTGCGCATCGCTTGCAGGATCGCTTCCGGGTGCTGGCTCTCGATCTGCCCGGGACCGGAGCCAACCGTGAAGGACATGCTCCCTTCTCCATCGAACGCGCCACCGACGCCTTGGCCCAATGGCTCGCCGCGCGCGAGCCGACTCCCGTCGCGGTGCTGGGACATTCCCTGGGCGCCATCATAGGGCTTCGCCTGGCCGCGCGGATACGCTTGCATTCCCTCTTATGCGTGGGCGGATTGCCCGCCGTGACGTCGGCGAACCACCAACGGCTGTCGGAACGGGCCTCCCTCATCCGCAGGCAAGGCATGACCGGCCTGGCACCGCGGGTGGCCGAAGGGAATTTCTCCCAGTCCGCCTTGTCGCAACGCCCCGAGATCGCGGCCCTGTTCGGACACCTATGGGAATCCCAATCAGCCGAAACCTATCTGGAAGGTCTGAATTCCCTGCTCGAGGCCGATGCCGGACCTTTCCTGGCGCATGCCGCCATGCCTTGCCTGGTGCTCCGCGGCGCCGAGGACCGATACGCGCCCGCCGAGGAATCCCGCCGCTTCGCCGCGACCCTGCCGGGACCTGTGTGGTTCGTCGAATTGGAAGGCTGCGCCCATATGCCCTTCCTGGAATCCCCGGAGGCTTTCGCCGCCGCCATCGCGGACTTCCTGGAAACCCAAAGGTTACCGTAACCTCAAAACCGGCCGGTAAAATTTCGTCATCGGCCTGTACCCTTTGGACGGGACCCCGATAGGACCCTCCCATTCCGGAAGTTCCCGACGCGCAAGCACTTGTTCGCCCATAAAATATCCGAAGCCGATAGCCATATCCGGAAGCTTACCACCCAGCGGGGGTAGCGGGGAGGTTCCGGCGAAGTCCCATCAAAGGAGCGTATATGTTTCGCCATTTGCAATTAGCAGCCTTGGCCCTTCCCCTTCTCGTCTCCTCTGCACGGGCCCAAGCGACCGCGGCCAGCCTGAGGGAGGCGGCGGCCGCCGTCGGCCTCAATATCGGCATCGCCACCAGCAGCAACGAGGTGCGCGATGCGGCTTCCGGGTACGCGACCGCGGCCAAATCCCAGTTCAACATGGTGGTGTGCGAGAATGAGATGAAGTTCGAAAGCGTCGAACGCACCATCGGCCAGTTCAACTACTCGGGCGGCGACGGCGTCTCCGACTTCGCCGCGGCCAACCAGATGAAAATGCGCGGGCATAACTTCATATGGCATTCCCAATCCACCTCGGCGCAAAACGCCGTCAAGGACCGCGCGTCGGGACTCACCATCATGCGGAACCATATCGAAGCGGTTGGCGCGCATTTCAAGGACAAGATCTATGAATGGGACGTACTCAACGAAATCACCGACGATGGGAACGGCAACAAGCTGCGGACCGGTTCTTCGCGCCCGCCGTCCTTCTGGCAAGCGAACATCGGGGACGACTTCGCCGATTCGGCGCTCGCCATGTCGCGGCGCGTGATCGGGACCAGCGGCCACCTGTATTACAATGACTACGGCGCCGACGGCGTGAACGGCAAGTCGACGGCAATCTTCAACCTGGCTAAGAAGTGGCAGGCGAATAAGGTGCCCATCGACGGCATCGGGCTGCAATCCCATCTCGGCACCGGATTGAACAAGCAGAGCATTTCGGACAATATCAAGCGCTTCGGGGAAATCGGCCTGCGCATCTCCATGACCGAGATCGACATCACCAACTCCAAGACCCAGGACTGGGTCAATCTGATGGATGCCTGCCTGGAGAACTTCAATTGCGTGTCCTTCGTCGTCTGGGGCCTGGCCGACGGTAACTCCTGGCTCAGGGGCAACTGCGGCGGCTGCGTGCTCTTCAGCGGAAGCGGCAACTCGGCCCAGCCCAAGACGGAAATCATCCAAGCCCTGATTGACGCCATGAAGAAAGCGGATCCCGCCATCGCCGCCAGGCGCAAGGCCTTCGCCGCGATTCTCCCGGGAAGCCTGGGGCCCAACGGCGTCGGCGTGCTGCAGCGTCCGAACCTCCGCCGCGGCGCGAAGAACCCGTCGGTCCTGGCCCCCATGCCGGTCTTTTCGATCGGACCCGGCGACTTGGTCGATCCCCTCGGCCGCGCCACGGGCATATCCTTTCCCCTGTAAACTGGCCTACTTTTGTGGGTTTGGGATGGGTGATCGCCATCCCATCCATTGAATTGGCGCGGTGTTAGCTTGATTGGCCATCATGCTTTCGCGCTGCCCCAATCCCCTCTGCAATTCCTCATCCGTCATTAAGAAT
>OBEQ010435010.1_pt1 | contig 35656 bp, 28 predicted proteins | sample 1670901 | NCBI WGS metagenome assembly OBEQ01 (sample SAMEA104232315, study PRJEB22302) | groundwater metagenome | biome: forest; feature: aquifer; material: groundwater | place: USA | collected 2011-08-07 | depth 5.4 m | reverse complement strand
ATGGAGAAGGCGAGCCTTTCCATCGAACATTCGTATGAGAGGAGATCCTCCCTGCCCAGGAGATGTAAGTATTTTGCCATAGCCGCTCTTGTCGAAATGAGCAATTGAAACAAATACACCACCCTTAAAAGATGGCTGATAAGCGTTGAATCCTCCGCTTAATAGTCTACCATGGGTGTCAAAGATGCGCACAGTGGGAGTAGTTCCCGGGCCCGTTGCAACAACAAGTTCCTTCGACCCATCGGCATTGAGGTCACCGAGTGCGATTCGCAGTGATCCGAAATAGTTCTTTCCCAGAGGATAGAATGACGAGATCTTTGCGCCATTGCCGTCATAGGTGACAATCGCACTTGGCTCATCCCTTTTTTTATTTATTTGAGTTTTTGGCTCAACAGAGTATTCCCTACTTACATAGATTCGAGGGTCGACTGCCTGAGCAGAATCTATTGCCATATTGAGGTCGCCTTTCCATTTGTCACCGAATGGAGTTATGTGCAAAATACTCTCGTCTGCTCGGAGTATGTTGATGATTCCGTGCTCAGCGGTTATCTGGCTGAAATTGTTCTGATTCGAGGGTTGATAGATTTCAACAGATCCTCGAATAGCTGAATCGTACGCAAAAAATCCATTTCGACTTACTATCCCTTTGCGATCAAAGACGCGCACAAACGATCCGTTAAAATAGGGGGCATCACTGATTGTCGAGAGTGGGCGAAGGAGAATAATTCCATCGGATGGAGCAAGGGAAATACTCGAAATGATTGACCCGTCGTTTATTTGCGGATCTTGGATTCCGCGAATTTTTTCGAAATCACCATCGAGATTGATAGTCGATTTCTGTGGGGAAGAATTCACAAGGACGGTTCCCCACTGAAAATCCCTTCTCCAATTATCAGGTTTCATACTTGAAGAAGAAGAATCATTGGCACGATACGGTGCTGTCGATGGTTTCCCGAGTCTAATGCCGTATTCGTCATACGTCCACAATTGTCCATGATCCTGAGTCCCGAAATCAAATCCAAAATATCCGTTTCCTAAAAGCGTTGATGTAAGCCCAAAGCGCATTTTTTGATAGATTTCATTCTTGCCGGTATTGCCTGTATTTCCGTTAACAATGAAAAGAGGTGGATATCGAATTAAGGACTGAAGATTTGCATAACTCTGCATACTATCTTCCCACTCTCCATTTCCCTCCCACGGAGTTGGAAAGCTTTCAAACATCCTTCCGTTAATATATGGCTGGTATGCAGCATGCGAACTGCCATTGATGACAATAAGTGCCTTTTCGCCGAGTAGTTCCCGCGTTCTCAAAAGTAATTGTGCCATTCCACTTCGCCACGATGCATCAATTAGAGAAGGCTGATCTTTTTGGCTATTTCCATCTGCATCAATGTATCCATTATTCAAAAAAGAAATTTCCGCATCCACTTCATCATACAAAATACCATCCCATTGACCGGACTTCATTACAGTATCACGAATAAATTCAGGCAAATAAGTGTTCCATTGAGTGGTTACATTCAGAGGGAGTGTCGATGGCCAAGCAGGTATGACTGAACCAGCAGGATCTTTGAGATACCAATCGTCGTGTATGCCGCTTTGTAGTTTTTTTCGTATTCCTGCACCATCATCAATATCTCGAATATTGATGCTGCGGGAGGGAACATAGGCTAAAAAGGTGATTGTCGGATTTTTTTTACGCGCATACTTAAAAAAATCTTCGTTATAGACAGCTGCTTCCATTGGTAAAATAAGAACATCGTATGAACTGAGTGTGTCATATATTTCCGGATAGATATCTCTGCCGGCTTTCAGAAAATAATTTGCCGTTCTGACATAGTGATCGTCCAAAGCGAGTGCTAGGGCGCTCTTGGAGGAAAAGCCGACGGTCAGTATGCAAAAAAAGAATATGGTTATAAATCGAAATAAGCGCATAGTGTGCATCAATTATAAGCAAAAAACGCAAAAAAGTCAAGAGTGATGGTGGTGGGCACGCAAAAACTGGTATACTGAATACATATGGCACAGAACATTAATCCCGATATAAGCGATAGCGAGCTTGAGAGGAGTTATTGGCTTGTAACGCACTATAAAAAAATCAAACACCTTATCGTGGTCGTTCTTATTATATTTTCGTCTGCTGTATGGATAGTTACGCTATGGTCATTGCTTTCGATCTATGTGCTAGCAGCAACGCATACTGATGCGCACTTGAGCGGACTGAAGGGAGTTCTTCAAGCTCCAAGTAGTATTCCCCTTATTGCAGAACCCGTTGTTCATTCTGTAGGATCCTCAAATGTTGCGGAAGGTCTTGCAAACGCGTATGCGCTGTGTACTAATCCGAATGAACAGTGGTATATGCGCGGAGAGCTTGCATTCATTCTTGGCGAGAGCGTTGTGCGGTCTGTGCCGATCATGCTTTTACCCGGTGAAAAACGGTACTTTGTGGGGATGGGTATTCCATCAAATCAAAGCGGCCTTACGGCGGTATTTAAAAATCTGCGGTGGTCGTACATATCTGATGATGAAAAAAGCATCATGAAGGAAAAACGTGATGTCATCATTGGTGATAGTGTATTTATTCCTTCGGATAAAACGGGCATTACACGGCTTGTGCCGGTATCGAAACTCAAATTTAGCGCAACAAATAAAACAATATCTGATTTCTGGGAAATTCGATTTCCTGTTATTGCCAAACAAAGCGGTTCAATAGTGGGAGTAAATGAAGCTACGGTGAATAGTCTTGACTCAGGAGAAAAAACATCCCTTGAAGCTGTATGGTTTTCACAGATCGTTTCTGCTGATGAGTTTGACATTCAGCCGCTTATCGATATATTTGATTCTGCATCATTTAAGAAAAAAACAAGATAATCGTTCGAAAAGGGCCTATGATTGCAGCATTATGGAGCACCGTCAGACAAAGTGACCTTATTCTTTTTTTCTCCATGCTGGTTTTAGCGGGACTTGGATTTGCTGCGCTCTATAGCATCGGTCTGGGATTTGGTGCTGATAGCTTTTTCTTTTTAAAACATCAGAGTATAGCGTTTGGAATCGGTTTTTGTGCACTTCTTATAATAAGCTCCATTCACTACCATCACCTAAAAACATACAGCATAGCATTTTACATCATAACAATTCTTATACTTATCGCAGTTCTTTTTTTGGGAAGTACCATTCGAGGCACTAAGGGCTGGTTTTCAATTGCAGGATTCACGTTGCAACCTGTGGAGTTGGCAAAGTTGGGGCTCATCATGATCCTTGCTCGGTATTTTTCCTCGTTCACTCGTCAGGTGGGGCAATTAAAACATATTATAGTGAGTGGCGCACTAGCTGCATTGCCAATTGCCGCAGTTCTAGCACAACCTGATCTGGGATCTGCGGCGATACTTTTTGCCATTTGGCTGGGAATGATGTTGATGAGTGGAGTTCCTCGGCGATATACCATTGCAATGTGCATTATGATTATCCTCATTGCTGCGCTCGGATGGATCACTGTATTAAAGGGATATCAGAGAGAGCGTATCATCACTTTTCTATACCCAACACATGATGTGCAAGGAAAGAGCTATAATATTCGTCAAGCACAGATCGCGATCGGCTCAGGTGAATTGTTTGGAAGGGGCTTGGGATTCGGATCTCAAAGCCATTTGCGTTTTTTGCCAGAGAGCCAGACGGATTTTATTTTTTCAGTCATTGCAGAGGAGCTTGGTTTTATCGGCGTAAGTTTTTTGCTTTTTTTCTGGTTACTACTACTCCGAAGGCTTATGAGGCTCATGCGTAAGGTTAGGGATGATTTTGGAGCGTATTGTGTTTTGGGAGTGACACTTCTCCTTTTTTCACATATGGCAATTAATATTGGAGGCAATCTAGGGCTTATCCCTTTGACAGGCATTGTATTGCCTTTTTTAAGCTATGGTGGCAGCGCACTTGTTGTGGATCTTATCGCCATAGGCCTTGTTGAGAGTATTCATATTCACTCATCGTAGATGGATTGGCATCCGCCTTTCTTGACAGGTTTTACTTAAAATGTCAGTATAGTTGAGTATATTTTATCTATTATCTATGGAAACAATTGTATTAAATGCAACAACTAGAACTGTGTATGGCAAGGCTGTAGAGTCATTACGCAAGCAAAAGCGAATACCGGCTGTTATTTATGGAGCTGGAACGAATCAATCGATTTCAGTAGAATATGTTCCATTTGAAAAAGCATTTCGATCATGCGGTGAAGCAACACTTATTGATTTAACGGTAGATGCAGGCAAGCCAATAAAGGTCCTTATTCACGAAGTGCAGAGGGAACCGATTCGGAGCAAGTTCTTGCATATTGATTTTTACCAAGTAAACATGGATAAAAAACTTACAGTCAATATTCCTATTGTATTTGTGGGTGAAGCAAGGGCTGTTAAGGAATTAGGCGGTATATTTGTGAAACAAATTAACGAAGTGGAGGTACGTTGTTTGCCGAGTGATCTTGTTTCCGAGATCCGCGTGGATATATCCTCGCTTGCAACATTTGATGACGTATTGCGATTTAGCGACATTCAATTGTCAAAGGGCATTGAATTACTTGATGATAGCTCCACAATCATCGCGTCAGTAATGCCTCCGGTCTCCGAAGCTGAGCTTGCGGCAATGGAGCAACAACAGACTGCGGATGTGTCAAAAATTGAAGTGGTTGGCAAGGGTAAGAAGGAAGAATCGGCTGAAGAAGATAAGAAAACAAAGGGAGAATAATCCCATTATCATGGGAGGCCAAGAGCACATTCTGATTGGCATTTCAGGCAAAATGGCTTCCGGCAAGGGAAGTGTTTCCAAATATCTTATCGAACACTATCATGCTGAGCGTCATGGATCATCCGATCCCTTGCGTGCAATCGTGGATGTTTTTGATATACCGCAATCCCGCATTAACTTATCCGATCTCTCGACTTTTTTGCGTCAGACATATGGTGAGCATGTGATTGCGCATGCGATGCGCAAACTTCTTACAGAAAGTACTGCACCAATAGCCATATTCGATGGGATGCGCAGACTTATTGATATCCAAACATTTCGAGATTTACCGAATTTTACGTTTATTTTTGTGGATTGCGATGAAAATGTCCGTTATCAGCGATACATATCCCGCAATGAAAATGCTGGCGATGCTGAAATGAGCTTTGAAGAATTTAAAAAACGCGGGTTGGCAGAGACTGAAGTTCAAATTGATGAATTAAAACGTTTTGCAGATGTGGTCATCGACAATAGTGGAACGTATGATCAGTTGCTTTCACAGATGATTCGTATTATCGGAAATCTTATAAAGAGAGCAGCGTAGTATCTATGGAGAGTGCAAAAACAATCATAGCATTTGCAGGGCGGAAAGCGTGTGGCAAAGGAATTGCAGGCAATCTTCTTGTAGAAAAATATAAGGCATACCCCATTGATTATTCCTCCTCGCTCCATGAGGCGCTTACCATCATGGGAATTCCCGATACGCAAAGTAATATCGCTACGTTGTCGATGTTTTTGCGCACACGTTTTGGCGCAGATGCCTTTCAACGGGCGGTATCAAAAAAAATTTCTTCCTCATCAAGCGAACTTATTTCGCTTTTTGGAGCAAGGAGAGTATCTGATTTTGACTCGATACAAAAGAAGTATCGGTTTTTTTTGATATATATCGATTCGAATTATGAGAATCGATATAAGCGTTATACTTCTCGCACCAAGGCGGGGGATAGCGGATTGAACGAAGAAGAATTCCAAGTCAAGGACAATGAAGAACCTGAACTGCAGATAGAATCACTGAAATCCTTGGCTTATAGTGTTATTGAAAATAACGGATCCTTTGATGAATTTCAGCAAAAGCTTTTGGAATCATTCGCAAGGTTGCGATTATAAATCTCCGTTTAGAGATATCTGAACAATACGTGTTCTGCCCGAGAGATCCTTATAAAAATTCAGCCTAGCTTCTGGCAGATATTTTTTTAGGATTAAGCTTATTGTATCCCGCTGTCCTGAGCCAATTTCAGCAAAAAGCACTCCGTTTTTTGCGAGATGATCTGCGCAAGTAGTGATGATTTTTTTTAACACTCTCATTCCTTTTTCATCCGCAATAAGTGCATTTTTTGGCTCAGCGCTTAATTCGGGATAGCGCTTCACTGAAGCGGCGTATTCACGTTTTGAGAGATAAGGAGGATTAGAAACGATAATGTCAAACTGTTTAGGTGCTGGTGGATAGAGATGTGCGTGTGTAAAATGCACTCGTTTTGAAACTCCATGTCGAGAAGTATTCTTTCTGGCAATCGAAAGTGATGCGCGAGATATATCAGTGCCGTAGATACGAAGCAATGGATTCGAGAGGGCAATGCTCGCGGCAATGCATCCGGAACCGACACCAATGTCAAGCACTTTTTTCGATAATGGATGTGTTGCAATATATTCATTAACACGCTCAACAATAAGCTCTGTATCGGGGCGTGGGATAAGTACTTTCGGAGTAACAAAAAAAGAGTGTCCAAAAAATTCTTTATGTCCAACCAAATAGGCTACAGGGACTCTGCGGGAACGGTCCGTGAGTAGAGCGTTAAATGCTTTACGTTGTTTCTCGCTTAAAACCATCTCCGGATGCGCAAAGAGATACGAACGTTCTGTTTGAAGGACATGCGCCAAGAGAACTTCGCTATCAAGTTGATAGGTAACGATGCGTGCTTTTTTGAAATGGAGCTGTGAAAGTGCAAGTGCTTGGCTGATTGTCATTGCTGGAGCATAAAATGCTTTGAAAGGCGGGGTGAGTGGGCCTCTTTTGTATAATTGGAATCCATTGCATCATAAACGACATGGGGCTGCTCGGTCATTTTGCAAAAACGTATCTTCGAAATCGGCTGTCCATCACGAAGGACAATTTCTTCAAAGGGGCGCACTTCGAGTACCAATCGTCTTCCCGACACTTCACCGCTCAGACCCCAACCCCAACCCGGGTCAATAAACCCGGCATAGTGGGCTCGAAATTCACCTGACTTTTCGTCCATAGGAATCATTTCGCATGCTAACGATGGCCCCACTTGTACGCGTTCCTTTGTATAGAGAATATAAAACGCATTTTGCCGTAGCCTAATATGGCTATTGATCTTGCTGATAGGCTGAAAAAAATCGGTTGGCTGGTAGAAATGACGTTTTGAGACGTCAAGTACGTGGGTAGAACCCAAGCACTCCCAACCAACAGTTTCCATATCTAGGTCAACACCTAGGATAAGCGAGCCATCATTATCTGATGCAAGCTCACCGAACGGAATACCCTGGGCATCCTTGGTATAGAGAAGTGGTGAAGAAAAATAATGCTCTTTCAGTGCAGTGTGATTGAGAGTGGTATCAGCATTAAAGAAACGAATTTGCGACAATGATTCATCGCTCGGGAGGAGAACGGGAAATGATTTTGGCGTAATAAGAGTCCACAGCTCACCGGAATATCCGCCCGGCATGATGGTGTCATAGCGGGGAACGCCATCGGCAATCACGCGTGTTTGGATATCTATACGACCTGTTGAGGATTTTGGATTACAAATACAATATACATCGGGGGGTAGGTGCATCGTCTCTTTGATACGAGCTATATAGGTGACGTTTTTCTCAAGCGGGTGGCTGAGATGGTGCAGGGTGGGTCGAGCAAGCTTCAATAGATCTCGGACAGCCTCGCCTTTGCGAGGCAAAAAAACCTCCTCAATACGGTATACTTCGGAAGTGAGAGTAAGGTCAAGAGAAGCGGGACGAATGTTTTTTTCGTCCGCATTTTTCACAAAACCTTGCGTAATGAGATTGAGTATCTCTTGTGAGGGCAGAGCGCCTTGTTGTTGCATATATCCAAAGCCTAACATTCTTCGGAAAATGTGCAAATGGACATTTTATTCCTCATCATCACCAGCTGCATTCTCTCCAAAGGTGCCCTCGCGGTCAGCTTTACGCAAAGTCCCGATGACATCCTCGAGGTTGCCGTCAAAAATATCATCAATGTTATGCCAGCTTTGCTTGATACGATGATCGGTTATCCTGCTCTGAGGAATATTATACGTACGAATTTTTTCAGATCTGTCGCCGGTACCAACCATTTTTTTTCGCTGTTGTGATAGGTTTGCAGCCTGCTTTTCTTGTTCGGCTGCCAAGAGGCGACTGCGAAGCACTGTCATTGCGCGCTCCCGATTTTGCAGCTGTGATCGTTCATCCTGACAACTCACCGCTATGCCGGTAGGAATATGAGTGATACGAACAGCCGAGTAGGTAGTATTCACCGATTGGCCACCATGTCCACCCGCGCAGAATGTGTCGATACGCAAATCCTTTGGATTGATGGTGATATCTACCTCCTCTGCTTCAGGAATTACCGCCACTGTTACAGTCGAGGTGTGGATACGCCCACTTTTTTCTGTTTCCGGAACTCGCTGTACACGGTGTACTCCAGCTTCATACTTCAGAGAACGATAGACACGCTCACCTGTTATTTCAAAAATAACTTCCTTAAAACCTCCAATGCCGATTCTGCTTTCACTAATGAGGTGCGCTTTCCATCCGCGCTTTTCCGCATAGAGCGTATACATGCGATAAAGTGTTCCGGCAAAAAGGGCAGCCTCATCGCCGCCTGCTCCCGCGCGAATTTCAATAAGAATATCTTTTGTATCCATCGGATCGGAAGGATTTACATATTCTTCAATTATTTCCGACAGTTCTCGAAGGCGCTGATCCAATTGTCTCTGCTCTGCAAGAGCCATTTCGCGCAGTTCTTCATCGGATTCTTCGATTGCCATTTTCTGCGAACTTGCAAGCGCTTTTTTCAATTCAATATGTTTTTGCATTGCATCGCTCGCTCGCTGCACATCACGATATTCTCTTGTAATAGCAAGAAACCGCTGTTGGTTTTTGAGCAGCTCAGGATCGCTCAATTGCTGCTCAAGAAAGCGTCTTTTTTCCTCAATTTGTAATTGTTGGGAAGGGTTTACCATAAGAAATTATTCCTTTACGTGCACCAAAAAAGCATGCACAAATACGCATGCTTTTTATTTTCGAATATTGTTACGCTTCGTTTTTCTTTGATGCTGAACGTGCACGCTTCACTTTGCGCCCTTTTCTGAGCACCGATATCGTTTCTTTCTTTTGTGAACGCTGTTTAAACCGCTCTACTCTACCAGCGGTATCCACAAGCTTCTGCGTACCCGTATAAAACGGATGGCATTTGCTGCATAATTCGACTGAAATTGTCTGAATCGTCGAACCGATAGTTGCCGTATTTCCGCATGCGCAGGAAACGGCTGCCTGAGAGTAGTAGGTTGGGTGAATTGATTGTTTCATAGTTTAAAATATCTAATGAGTACAGTATAGCAGCCTTTTGAAAACTCTGCAAGATCTCTTGGACAACCTTATCGCACTGGCCTTTCCAGACCTTCCTTTACGCAAGATAATATATGCGAAAAATTGTCGTAGTAATCATCTTTAGCAACAAATTCTCGCGAGTGATGTGAAATAGTTTGTTTTTTTCGAAGGCCAACCCCATGCGACGATCCCATCATCATCGAGGCAACCAGTGCAATCTGTTGCTCAAGTTTAGATCTATTTTCGGATGTATCTTCGATACTCTTAAATACGGTTGGCAATTTCTTTTCTATAAGAAGTGTTCTAAGATTTTCTTCCGCACTTGCAAGAGCATGCGTTAACGATACACCGCCGATATCAAGCGCTAGCATCTTATGACGCGGATCCTTGTCTACACGAATGTTAAATGCAGGCGTTCTAAAAGAGAGCCTATCTTGCGCTGTCGCCGAGCCTGATTGTATTCCAATTTCAATGGAATTCGTAATGTGCGCATATCCTCCGCGGACTGGATGGGCAATGCCTTTCGTCAGTCCGGTAGATAGTTGTTCCCAAAGGTCTGAATAATGTTTAAGCAATGCTTCAATATCCTTCATTGATGCAACGGTCGGTAGGCGTATTTGTCCCGTTTCAATGACGATTGCGCGGTTCGGCACGGGAAATACATCGGTAAGTTGTGCTTGTTTATAATACTCAACATAGGCGGTGCGAAGTCGCAGAATATCCCTTTCATATGTAACGTAATCCTGCGGGGAAATGACAAACGGAGTATCCTTGGTTACACATGGCAGTACAAATTTGCCTCGAAGTGCTCTTTGCATGAAATGATCCAAGAGTAAGAAGGAAAAATAACAACACTCAATTACGAGCAATTCACATTCACGCCTACAATCTGCCAAGAAACGCTGTGTAAGTTCATCGCTACATCTCTCATGAAGCAGTGCAAATGCTTTGTTGATTGACTTGAGAGCAGTTTCCGCAATATTCAAATGAGAGTCATACCATTGTTCCGGATTGAATTCAGCATATGCTTCCGCCTTAAATTTTTGCGGATGATTTTTAATAAATTCAGATAGTCCAATTCTGCCCAAAATAATTGAGGTCCCAATCAGTGGATGAATGTCGATAAGTTGCTTGTAAAAATGATTATGCTTCTTTTCATCAGAAACAGCCCTCGTGATTGCCGCGGATGCCTCATTTTCACTCCTAAGTCCGCTCTCAAGATAGTTTAGGCAGGGGAGAATATTGTGACCCGATATTCCCCAATTCTTACCATTTGAGTCTGCGGTAAATTGATAGGTTCGACCGCTTTTATCTTCAACGGAAAACGTGCAGACCTCGCCGGCATGGATTCGAGCAGGTGTGCGAACATTGAGACTTCCAATGTTGTCGCGCATAGCTCTTGCAATACGACGCACATCACTCCATGAGCGAAGCATTGTTTTTTTGAGATCCGGAATCAGTGCCGTTTCAGACTTCTCTTGAAGTTTTTCCAAACCATCATCATGTGATTTGGTCATACTAGGGCTTTAGTCTTTGTATTCGCTCCGCAATCTCTCTTGCATTATCAATAATAAATGATTCAGAGAGATTGCCCATGATTCCAAAATCAAATACCGTTCTTTCGTATAGAGCGCTAAGAATATCGAAATAGGAAAGAGTTTTTTGTCTGAGGAAACGAGCATCATTTGAGTTCTGTGGAATCACATATTCTCGAACAGAAATAAGGGGAATGGAAAGTTCAATATGCTCAATTTCGTTTTTTGAATTGATATTCGGATAGCGGATAGTACACGTATATCCAGTTGGTGTATCGATATAATAAAATCTGTATACTAGTGCTGGCGAATCAAGATATCCCACAAACACATGTCCCGTGTGTTGATCATTCTGGGAGAGTTTCATGATATTTTCAGTTTTTCTTTTTTGTGCAAGTATGTTCTCCCTTTCATGCCAGGTTTTCATCTTTTCTAGGACACCCCTGTCTATTTCTTCACCCTGAACTTTGCGTACCTTGCTAAGAGCGGCTTGATCACGAGCTTTTGTGTTTTTTCCATCAAGTGTTGTAATGAAAAGTTGGGCCTCCGGAATGCCACTCAGAAGCGTTCTTATTTTTTTGATATAGGGTACATAGCTCTTAGAATCAGGTGAGTTCTCCTCTGTCGTATCGTAGGATGGATCAAATTGTCTATGCGCAATGGGTGTGAGTGCATTGGGATATGTCGAGCATACAACTTTGATGCATTCCATGGCTGGCAGAATCTCTTTTCTTCCAAGGAAAATAAGAGCGGGAATGCGCAATTCGCCAAGTTTGCGGACTATCTTTGATGTCCGCATATAGATGAGTGCTTGTGTTGCAGTAAGTGCATCTACTGATTCTTCTCCGAATAATTCGGATCCGAGCGCATCACGCAATTCATTGATCCGCTTTAAATACCCAAGACTCATGAATAATCCTTCTTTTCCTGCTTTTCCAGGTTCTGCTTTTCCGAGAAGAATATGTTCCAGGAATTCAGCTGGTGAACCTAAAATATCAACTGCTGCGACCTTCTCGATTCTCGCCCAGATTTTATCCCTAATGTATTCACGAACAGCGTTCGAAACCTTCACAAGATACATATATGTCCGAATGTTGTCCGGTACACAGGCTTCTTCAATATCATCCGAAAGCGCTTTCCAATGGGAAAATCTCCCCATTCTATCTTGAACAGACGGATCTGCGATTGCCAGTTGAATGAATGGACGATAGAGATATTTCTTGTCGATACCCTGATCCGTAAGAAGCTTTTCAAAGGCGCGGATTTCATCTTTCGCAAAAAAAGTACCAATTGGCTCCTGAATGTCACAATGATATCCAAGAAAAAACGATTGCGATGCTTGCTCGGACTCCCGGGCAAGAAGAATATCAAGAGCTGCAATCATTTTCCTCTCCTTACCTTGGCGAACTCGCGCATCATCAATGCGTTGAGCGTAGAGGGAGAGTCCGCGCTTGACAAATAAAGAGCTGTTCATTCCGCCACGTTCATACAGATCAACAAGATTTTCTGCCGGATCAAGACTTGATGAGCCGCCTGTATCCGTATTTGACTGGTCATGGATATCATCCGCAGGTGGCTGCGGCTGATCAAAGGGAGACATTGGATTCATTGGTCTAAAGCGCATAGGTATAGTTATTTCTTTCCCGTTACGATTGCATCAAGGTCTGAGGCGATTTCTGCAAAGTTATCATAGTATTGCTGTCCGGAAACATATTCTGAGCTGTGATACGAGCTATGCAAATCTTTACGCAAGGGAAAGGAGCTAAATCCATACAACATGACAACGGAAGAGATAAGTGCGACTTTTGCATTCATTTCAATCTCCTCAACTTCCTCTAATTTTTTTGAGTCAGAACCAGCGGCATTGCGCATATGGACTAATCGGGTGTCTATAAGAGACGGTGAGTGTCTCCCTTCTGTAGCCAAGTACTCTGTGAGAAGCATATCTACCATGGTAAGTGCTTTTTGAAAATCCACTTCACCATAGTCAAGGATAATTTTTTTACGCTCTTCATCTCTGTCAAGTCGTATTTTCACTCCCTTGTACTTAAAAGAAATGCGAGCTTGAGCGGATGGAGCATCATGGTCTGTCATAGTGTTCTTTACGCCGCGAAATATCATTGATACACCATTGCGAAAACTTCTATCATGATGACTTGGAAGTGTTGGCATTCGTTCAACGTCGCCAGAAAGCGCCCATGTGATTTGGGTAATAAATTCGTCCAAAAAGGCAGTAAATTTCATGATATCTCTTGATTCAACGTAGGCAGGAATCATGACTGCTCCTTTTTCAGCTCCCATGCGCGATAACTCATCAATGGAATGTGGTCCAAGATCATATGCGCCAAAATACGCTTGATGCTTAGAATAAAAATGTGCAAGCTTATTTGCATACTGCTGTCTGAGATGATTTTTTTTCTCATCAAAATAGATATGGCTTGTAAGAATTCCCGGACGCTTCGTGCTTCGTGCCTCACCCTGCAAAATACCGTGGTATGACATGCCTCCATCTTCGTTCAGAGTGTGGACGCTATATCGATCTATCTCCGAATGATCCTGTCGATACGCTGTTTGAAAAGCAATATGGGTTATCTCTGCGATGAGTAATGTCACTTCATTAATGAAATCATCAATAAAATTCAGTGTGTGTGCACGAACATCCTGACTCGCAATATATTCTCTGAGCCCATCGAGTCGAGCAATAATTGATTCTGAATGGGTGAGTATGCGTTCATACCACTTTATGCATGGACGATCATTTGTTTTTGCATAGTCGTAAAAGAGAAGGTTTGTAATTCCAATAACAGGGTGAAGGAGTGATAACTTATAAAAGAAATTATGCAAATGTTTTTGTCTGATGAATGCCTTGCCTGCAATCACATCGGTTTCTTCATTGCCATATAGGGAGTCAAGCCGACCATGAAATTCAAGATAGGCGCCAAGAATACTGTCCGTATCTATATACCATTGCTCTTCTTCTCCACAGCGAAGAATAGTTCTATACATGTACTCGCCATCTTTTGAAACAACTTGAAATAGATCGAGGCGATCTTTATATGTGGGAGTATATGTTCCCTGTTGGATTCCATCGATTCGTTCGAATACCTGCTCACCGATATGCGAAAACTCTGCTTCGAATCTGCGGGCAAGTTCTTGAATAAGGGGCACATTTTTCCGACTGTAAAAGGATTGCAGCTTATCTGATTTTGACTCTTCACCGCTAGGTTCTTTACGCATAGGATTTGTGTATAAATATAGTGATATAATTGCGCGCATTATAGCACATTTTTGCCATTTTGTCAAGGGTTTTTGTCTGGTTTTGAAGTAACCAAGCGCTAATTTGAGTGTCCATATGGACGAGGAGCTTCAAAAGTGTAAAGATGATAGTATTCAATCGATGACATCAACATATGCCGAGTAAAAAAAAGAGCTCAATACAGGGTGTTAAAACAAACGCTGCAACGAAGAGCGTTTTTGATATCCTTGGCCTAGCAAAACTATCCGATGATCATAAGACGCAGATGCTTCAAAAAATGCTTCAAATTGTCTATCAGCGGGTTGTTGCCCGCATTGCAGACACAGTGCCGGAATCTTCACTTGATACACTTACGAAGGCATTTGAGTCCAATGATGAGCAAGCCGCATCTGCTCTTCTTGCAAAAGCCGGACTCTCACCATTTCCAGAGCTTATGGCAGAAGAAGCGCTTGCGTTGAAATTTGAAATGAGCACACTTAGCGCAGGCGATAGTGCTTTTTAGTGAATTGGATATGGTGAATGAATTTCGAGAAGAGGCGCAGTACGCAAGCGGGGAAGAAGTGGATGATGCTCAATCCGAACCATCGCCTGAAAGAAGTCTTCTTAAAAAAAATAGGGTTACAGCGCATCTCGAAAATATCTTTAAAGCACAGCAACGACTTGAGGCTGTACAAACTCTTTCCCTTTCTTGGCTTCCTGCTAAACAAGTCATTCAAGGAAGTGTTGCCTCAATCCAAGTATTACTTGGTTTAGTGGCGCTTCCCTCAGGGCTTATTTTGCGTCAACGCGAACCGCTTGTTGGCGCATTACTCACGTATCATGGTGCAAATCTCCTCGTGAAGGGCGGTTTGCATACATATTTTGATCGTTTTTTTTCAGCTTCCAGAACACGTGTAGAAAAAAGACAGGGAAGTAAGAAAGTAAAAAAAGGCGCAGCAGGAGTAGAGCTGTTAGGGCAGTACTCTCTTCGTGCGGTAATGGATGAGATAGTAAAAAAAACACGTGAAAGGGCTGATGATTTTCGCGAGTATCGCAAGGCCTATCGAAAGATGAAAGAAAGCGGCGTTATTTCTCCTGCCGCCAAAAAAGAAGCATACGAGAATTATCTTCGAGGGTATATCGGCTATCTTGATAGGCTCCTTGAAGGGCAGAGTGAAGTCATTGAAGGTGAAACGGCGCCAAAAGGCTTGCATGCTCTCAGTAAGGCATTGAAGGATTATTATCAAGGTCTCGTTATGCCAAACCAAGAAGTTGGAGATGTAACTGGCGTTGGAGCCGCTACCACAGTACTTCTTGGATCACAAGCTCAGATTGGTCATTCTCTTTCCACTACAGAGACAATCATAACCCTTGCAACAGGAGTGCTTGCAGCAGCTGGGGATATGATTGAACGTACGCGAATGAAATCCGGTATTCAATCATTTATCGAAACAATTGATCGTGAAGTCGAGGGTTTAAAAGACCTCCGTGTGGAAAAAGCGTTAAAACTTGAGCGGATTATAGCTAGGAGGCTTGAGCGAGAAGAACAAGCACGGCGCGATACGACAAGTCATGCAAGAGAAGATCAATCCGCTTCACAGATGCCTGAATCGGTGACAATTCCACAACAAACTAATAGCATTGCAGCGTTTCTTGATGAATTACATGAAGAGGTTGGGCGCATTATTCATGGCGTACCGGAAGATATGCGCACACTTTTTCCCATATCAGAAGAACCGGTGCCCCTGCCAATCGGTTCTGAGCCGCCAGAACGTATTGAACGATCAATCACACCCCCTACATTTGAGGAAATGGAGAGATTGCATCTTCGGCGCGAAGTGGATCGACAAATCATCATTGATATCATGGAGATAGCCGGCAGAAAGCTTGAAATATCATCAAAAGATGTGGGTTGGCTTGATGCCGGAGAAACAGTTCGCAATACGGTCATTGAGGATCCGCAACAAGAAATGACTGATGCGGCACTTGATGAAATAGTGAGATATCTTAATGAACTTGACGATCGTCTGACTGCACATCAATCGGTTCGTGATTTCCAGCATTTCCATCTTGCGGCACTTATTCAACTTCGCACGGAAATTCAGGGAAGGCTCTATGTTCGAGAAAGAGCAAAGTATCGCGAGCTTATTTTGTATTCTAGCGCATCGGCATTTCGATGCGCCATTCTGCAACGCTCGCATATTCTCATAATCTCAACTGACCACACCGAAGATATTTCACAGGAACAGCTTGAAGATGCCATACGGCAGTGGATGCGAAAAAAATCAACTCGCGAGCATGATAGAGATTCTTTACGAAGATTTCTCGCCACATGCCAGGAAACACTTGATGCAATTCCACCTCATATGCGAGGGAGAGACGACAAAGAGAAAATTGTAAGACGTGCAGGTGATGTACTTGATGAATTTCTTCCTGAAGTATCAATGCCCGATCCGGAACAAGTAACTGCATGGAAACGCAGGATTGACGAAATTGCAGCATTATTTAACAGAGTTCAAGCTACAGAAGGGTATGATCGCAAACAGCGAGTTCCCGAATTATTAGCCGGGGAAGATTTTGTGCCATCGGACGTGTTGCGAGAGGTTACATTTGCAAAGGGAGATTTGACGGATTTGAAAATCAAATCAGTCGATACGAAAGCGGTTATTGGATCATATGTGGATCGCGAAGCATGGATTGTTCAAGATCGTGCAAAGATTGCGGAACTTGCCGCTCCATTGATTGGCACACCAACACCGGAAGAATTTCAAAAGTTTTTTATTTCGGAAGTGGTGCGTGGAGAGCAAACTCATCTCGAAGAGCATATCCAACTGCTTCGCATCCCGGGGCCAAAGGGTCCGATTTATTTTGCATATAAGGGCATCCAGCATATTGCGGCCGCTCGTGTTGCCGGTTTGCCGCGTATTATTGCCCGCGTATACGAGCTTCGTCCCAGAGATCTTGTTGGCAGTAAAATTGTCCACACAAAATATCGTGATCGCTATGAGGATTGGCTTCGCCTTAAGGAAGCGGGCATGATCGATGGAGATTTTGTTACGGCGTATGATTTAAAGGATCGCTTTGCCTGGTTTCGGCCAGAGGGTTCACCAAGAGAAGAAACGCTTATGCCGATTGAAGCAAAAATTCGCTTTCAATCGGTTCCTTGGCTTGTGTGGTTTAATCTTAAGCCGAATTATGGCATGCCATTGCGATCGATTTTGGAAATATCTCGAATATATGAAAAACTCTATGCCGTGCCGAAAGGATCAACGGAAACAGGACCTTTTGATAAATTAAAGCGAGTGGATGGCAGTAAGTTGAATCCCCTCACATTAACCAGTGATCCGCACTTTCATACCTTTATCATAAGCAAAGGCAAGAGGCTTGCATAATTTTTTATAGCATGTATACTTGTTGTCATTAGTCACTCATAAAACATCCGCTTGGCACCTCCTTGACCTTTCGAGTAAAGGGAACTTTATCCAGGCGGAGAAGATGAAAGGAGACACTATGGCTGTATTGCCAGATATTGTTGATATGCTTAAAAGTGGCGTTCACTTTGGGCATAAGAAATCTCGGCGCCATCCCAAGATGGAGCCTTATATTTTTACCGTACGCAATGATGTCCATGTCATTGATTTGGATAAAACGCTTCTTCAGTTGGACGCAGCACTTGAGTTTGTTAAAGGCATTGCCAAACGTGGCGGAACGATATTGTTTGTGGGTACAAAAAAACAAGCTCAACAGGTAGTGGAGCAAGCGGCAGTTGCATGCAATATGCCCTATGTGCGCAATCGCTGGATCGGCGGAACTGTCACAAATTTTGCAGTGATATCAAAACTTATCAAGAAATTCAAGAAATTAAAGGAAAAAATGGAATCAGGCGAACTTGCGACGAAATATACCAAAAAAGAACAACTTGATTTCTCAAGAGAGATAGATGAATTTCAGAAAAACTTGGGAGGCATTCAGGATCTGAATAAGCTACCCGATGCAATGATTCTTGTTGATCTTATTGCAGAAAGTACTGCTCTTCGTGAAGCACGCAAGCGCCATATTCCAATAGTTGCTCTATGCGATACGAACGTAAACCCCGAGCTTGTAGATTATCCGGTTCCCTGCAATGATGATGCAATTAAAGCAATTGCAATGATGATGAATGCTTTTTCTGCTGCAATCCAAGAAGGTTCCAAGAATCGTGTTGTAGAAAAAGAAAAAGAAATCGGTGCAGGACCAACTCAAAGTAAGATTCAAAATACAAAAGCATCAGCGCTTCAAGCGGATGAACATCATGCTGCTGTTAATTTGTAATTTTCAACCATAATACAATTATCACTATGGCAGACGCAGGACTTATCATGAAGTTGCGCAATCTTACCGGCGCAGGCATTGTAGATTGTCAGAAAGCCCTAGAGGAGAGTGCCGGCGATTATGACAAAGCAATCGAATTACTCAGAAAGCGAGGCCAGAAAGTGGCGGCGGCAAAGCAGGAGCGCGAAACGAAAGAAGGCATCATACATGCATATATTCATGGGCAAGGGCGCGTGGGCGTTCTTGTTGAAATATCATGTGAAACCGATTTTGTAGCACGAAATGATGAATTTAAGGCATTTGCACATGATGTTGCCATGCATATTGCAGCAGCAAACCCTCTCTATGTGAAGCCGGAGGATATCGCCGCAGAAGTTATTGAAAAAGAAAAGGAAATCTACAAGGAACAAATGGCTGGAGAAAACAAGCCCGATGAGATTAAGGAAAAGATTATTGTTGGAAAACTGAATAAGTACTACCAAGAAACATGCGTGTTGAATCAGCAGTTTATCAAGGATGACTCACAAACCATTCAGCAGCTTTTGCAAGGCATAATTGCAAAAACAGGTGAAAATATCCAGATTCGAAGATTCTGCAGATTTAGCTTGTAGGCTGGGATTTTTCAATGTATACTTAAGCTGGAAGCAGTTTTGTTTCCGGCTTTTTTATAATTTATTTTTATGGCAAAAAAAATCAGAGTGGCAATCAATGGGTTTGGGCGCATTGGTCGTAATGCATTCAAAGCGGGGTTTGGTAATTCCAAGCTTGAATTTGTTGCAGTGAATGATTTAACGGATTCCGAAACGTTGGCGCATTTACTGCAGCACGATACGGTATTCGGGAGATATGAAAAACAGGTAAAAGCAAAGGGTTCAGACTTGAGCGTTGACGGAAACGTAATCAAAGTTCTTGCGGAAAAAGAACCAACAAAATTACCATGGAAGGAGCTGAAGATTGATGTTGTTCTTGAGTGTACCGGCAGATTTGCCACTCCTGAAGGAGCTCAGCAACATATTACAGCAGGTGCCAGAAAAGTAATCGTATCTGCGCCGGTGAAGGGTGGAGCTGTGCCTACGTATGTACTTGGCACCAATGCTGCCCACTACGCCAATGAATCGATTATTAATAATGCTTCTTGTACGACAAATTGCATTTCTCCCGTTGCCTCTGTTATTCATGGACAATTCGGCATCAAAAAAGCTCTGATGTCCACCGTACATGCGGTGACAGCTGAGCAAAATCTTGTCGATGGTCCTCCACCTGGTTTGAAAAAGGGCGATTTGCGCCGTGCGCGGGGAGCGTATCAAAATATTATTCCAACGACAACGGGAGCAGCGATTGCAACAACAGAAACCATTCCTGAATTAAAAGGGCTTTTTGATGGCATTGCGATCCGCGTTCCCGTGCCGGACGTCTCTCTTACTGATTTTGTTTTTCTTTTAAAGAAGAAAACAACGGTTGAGGAGCTCAATGCCGCATTTGTTGCGGCGTCAAAAAGCAAATTCTATAAAGGTATCCTGGGGGTTACAACAGAACCGGTCGTTTCGTCGGATTTTATCAAATGCAGCTATTCTGCCGTTGTTGACCTTTCCATGACAAAAGTTATTGATGGTGATTTTGTAAAAGTGATAGCCTGGTATGATAATGAATGGGGATATTCCTGTAGAATTGTAGAAATGGCAATGCTTGTTGGGAAATAATGCAACGTATGGAGCTTAAAACTCTTGATGATATTGATCTGAAAGGCAAGCGAGTGCTGTTTCGTGTTGCGTATGACGTCCCATTGCGAAAAAAAGGCATTGGCTGGACTGTCGCGGATGACAGCAGAATTCGTGCAACCATTCCCACGTTGCGGCAGCTTATTAAGAAAAAATGCAAGGTGATCATTCTTACGTATCTTAATAGGCCCGGAGGAAAAGTGGTTGAAAAAGATAAATTGAATCCGGTGGCAAAGTCCTTGTCTATATTGATTAATCGGCCTGTAAAAAAACTTGATAATTGCATTGGTGTGGAAGTGGAAAAGGCATTGAATGGCATGAAGCCCGGAGATATTGTCATGCTGGAAAATGTTCGCTTTCAAGCGGGAGAGGAAAGTGGAGATGAGAGTTTTTCCCAAACCTTACGTTCCTATGCTGATTGTGTTGTATTTGATGCTTTTGCTCAGAGCCATCGAGATTGCCCTTCGGTAACGGGTATTTTATCAAAATTGCCAAGTGTTTGTGGACTCAACATGATCAAGGAGTATGCAATGCTTACGTCGCTTCTGACAAAGCCAAAATATCCATTTGTTGTTGTGTTGGGTGGCGCAAAAATTTCAGATAAAGTTGAGACACTTACGCATCTGCTACCGATAGCGGATATTATTTTGGTAGGCGGTGCTATGGCGCATAATTTTTTGAAAGCTGAAGGAGTGAAAATTTCAGCATCACTTATTGAGGATTTGCCGATTGACAGCAAGAAACGCCAACAGCACATGTTTACCGTGGCAGAGGAAATTTTAAAGAAAACAAAGGGAATATTTGTAAATCTCGGAAGTAAGCAATCAATCCCAAAACTTGTACTACCGCTTGATCTTATTGCAGCATCGAAGGCAGAAAATCTCAGCCAGACGCAAGTGGTTGATCTTTCAGGGGATCATTCATTGCCGTGGAATTGGATGTATTTGGATATTGGCCCCAAGACAATCGAGTACTATTCAATGGTACTTAAAAAAGCAAAGACCATTTTTTGGAATGGACCAATGGGTTACTTTGAACTTGATCAGTTTTCAGCCGGGACAAAAGCAATTGCGGAAAGTATTGCAGCTAACAAGGGTACGACAATCGTTGGAGGGGGTGATACCGAAATTGCCGTGAAGTCTTTAGCTTTGCAGAGAAAATTTTCATTTCTTTCAACAGGTGGCGGAGCGTCATTACATGTTCTTGCCGGCAAGGAATTGCCAGTTTTACCTTATCTTAAAAAATCATAATTAGTAATATACATACTCTATGGCAAAAATTACGTATGTTCGCGGATATGAAATTTTAGATTCCCGTGGCTACCCAACAGTTCGTGTTGTAGTGGAATTGAGTGATGGCAGTGTTGGGGTTGCGTCTGTTCCATCAGGCGCATCAACTGGTAGTCATGAAGCTCTCGAACTTCGAGATGGCGATAAGAAACGATATGGCGGCAAAGGAGTGTTAAAGGCTGTTGGTCATATAAATAATGAGATTGCACGAGCGGTCAAGGGAGTCGATGCAGCAAATCCAAGAAAGATTGATGATATTATGCGCGAGGTTGATCATACCGAAAACAAGTCACGACTCGGAGCAAATGCCATGCTTGATGTTTCTCTTGCAACAGCTCATGCCGCGTCGCATTCACTTCGTATACCTCTCTATCAATACATACGCCAGGCATACAAACTGCCATTTAAGGAATATAAGATGCCACAGCCAACGATGAATATATTAAATGGAGGAAAGCATGCAGACAGCGGATTAGCGATTCAAGAATTTATGGTTATTCCGACTGCAAAAACATTTGCGGAGCGCGTAAGGAAAGGTGCTGAGATATTTCATGCACTCCATGATTTGTTGAAGAAAAAAGGTTTTCAAACGCTTGTGGGAGATGAGGGCGGATTTGCGCCACATTTGGAAAACAATGAGAGAGCCCTGGGTTTTATTGTAAAAGCAATTGAGACCGCAGGTTATAAGCCTGGGAAAGAGATATTTATCGGAATCGACTTTGCTGCTTCTGAATTTTATGATCAGAATGCAAATCTCTATAACCTAACCGCAAAAAAAGCCTTACGATCTGATCAAATGATCGAATTGTTGGACATGTGGCGAAAAAAATACCCGATTATTATTGCAGAGGATCCTCTTGCGGAAGATGATTGGAGCGGTTGGCAAGCGTTAACTAAAAAGCTTGGTTCGAAACTTATCATTGTGGGCGATGACTTATTTGTTACTAACCCGAAACGGCTTGCCATGGGCATTGACAAAAAGGTCGCAAATGCTATCTTGATTAAGCTTAATCAGATCGGTACACTCAGCGAAACCATCGATTGCATACAACTAGCCCAAGCACATGGTTATAAGGTGCAAGTTTCGCATCGATCAGGTGAAACAGGGGATACGACAATAGCAGACTTGGCAGTTGCAGTAAATGCCGAATTTATCAAGGCAGGCAGCCTCTCTCGCTCCGAGAGAATAGAAAAATATAATAGACTCATGGAAATAGAGTACGAATTGGCTGCACATCAGTAGATTTTGATTCGACAAAGGTCACTACAAGAATATGGCTCAACAACATAGGCCAACAGTCTTAATCGTTCTTGATGGATGGGGGGTGGCATTACCATCGCAAGCAAACGCCATTGCGCAAGCAAAAACACCCGCCTACGAGAGCTATATCCAGCATTATCCCACTCTTACACTCCAAGCATCTGGGGAAGCTACAGGGTTACCATGGAGTGAAGTGGGTAATTCTGAAGTTGGTCATATGAGTATCGGTGCAGGTAGAATTGTATTTCAGGAGCTTTCACGTATTAATAATGCAATTTCTCAAGGGACATTTTTTGAGAACCCTGCCTTTCTTAATGCCATTAAGCATTGCCAAGCATCCAATGGGACACTTCATTTACTTGGTTTAGCGAGTTCAGGTGGTGTTCATAGCCACATTGAGCACTTATTTGCGCTTTTGGAATTATGTAAGAAAAAAAATCTAAGCCGCATTGCGGTACATATTATTCTTGATGGGCGTGACACGCCATATGCTCAAGGCATTCAGTTCGTAAAAGCAGTTTCTGAAAAGTGTGACGAGATTGGTGCATGTATTGCTTCATTGTCTGGCAGGTTTTATGCAATGGACAGAGATCATCACTGGGATCGGGAAGAAAAAGCCTATCGCGCAATCGCAGAAGGAATTTCTGAGCATCAATCGGAAAGTGCTATTGATGCAGTGGAAAAATCATATGCCGCTTCCGTATTTGATGAGGAATGTATTCCTACTGTTATAGTAAAGGATGGAAAGGCACTTGCTCCAATTGTTTCAGGTGATGCCGTTATTTTTTATAATATCCGGGCAGATCGTGCACGGCAGTTGACGCATATTTTTGTTGATGATGCATTTGATAAATTTAATCGAAAAAAAATAGAGAATCTTTTGTTTGTGACAATGACTGACTACGAAAAAGAGTTACCTGTAGAGGTGGCGTTTGCTCCTCAAATAGTAAAAAATTGCATTGCAGAATGGATAAGTGCTCATGGTCTGAAGCAAATCCACATTGCAGAAACAGAAAAGTACGCCCATATCACTTATTTTCTTAATGATGGACAGGAAGAGCCATTTCAAAATGAGAAACGTATCATGATACCCTCTCCTTCTGTTGATTCCTACGACAAGAAACCTGAAATGAGTGCCCGGGAAATTACCAAAGAAGCAGTGAAGGCAATTGAGAGTGATGAATTTGAATTTATAGCACTAAATTTTGCTAATTCTGATATGGTTGGGCATACAGGTAATCTGAAGGCAGCAATCAAGGCAGTAGAAACAATTGATGATTGTCTTGCACAAATCGTGCCTGCTGTCCTTGTGCGAAATGGGAGTGTGCTCATCACAGCCGATCATGGGAATGCAGAAACAATGCTTGATTTGGCAACAGGAAGAATTGATAAAGAACATACGAATAATCCGGTTCCTTGCATAATTATTGCAAAGGAATTTGAGGGTAAAACTAGCGGATTTGCGGATCGTGCTCTGGGTAAGGACTTGAGCGTATTTGAGCCTAGTGGCCTACTCTCTGATGTTGCTCCCACCATTCTTGCGCTCCTAGACTTGCCCAAGCCCCCAGAGATGAGCGGTAATTCACTCCTTTCATTCAGTTAATTTTTTTGTAACGCATTTTCTATGCTTCAATCTGCATTATCCACAAAAACAATTCGAGAAAATCCAAAAGACGAACTGGCGATTAATGCACAATTTTTGGAAAGAGGAGGATTTGTAACAAAAGTGATGGCAGGTGTCTATGCCTTTCTGCCTCTTGGGTATCGCGTGTTGGCGCATGTCGAGAGAATCGTTCGTGAAGAAATGAACAAAATTGGCGGTCAAGAGGTCTTTTTGCCCGCACTTCATCCGAAGGAATACTGGATGCAGACGGGTCGATGGGATCATTTTGATGCATTGTTTAAAATCCAATCCCGTTATGACAGCGAATATGCACTTGGAGCAACACATGAGGAAGTTATTGTTCCATCTATGAAGCCGTTTATTCAATCGTATAAGGATCTTCCTTTTGCGGTATACCAAATTCAAACTAAATTCAGAGACGAACCTCGTGCGAAGTCCGGCGTCCTTCGTGGAAGAGAATTCCGTATGAAAGATATGTATTCATTCCATGCGGATGAAAATGATCTGGACCAGTACTACTCAACTGTAAGTGAAGCATATAGAAGAGTCTTCCAGCGTATTGGATTGCCTGCGTATTACACTGAGGCCTCAGGAGGAACATTTTCCAAATACTCACACGAATTCCAAGTTCCTATTGAAAACGGCGAAGACACTATTTATTATTGTAAGAAGTGTGATTATGCGGTGAACTCAGAAATATCGGAAAAGGGTAATTGTCCCAAGTGTGATTGTGAAGGTGAGAAGCTTAAAGCAAGCGAAGTGGGGAATATTTTTAAGCTTAACACAAAGTATTCACAACCATTCGATCTTGGATTCACTGATGAAAATGGTGAGAGACGCATCGTTTTAATGGGGTGCTATGGTATTGGCACTTCGCGTGTACTCGGAACGGTTGTTGAATACTTTCATGATCAGAAGGGGATTATCTGGCCTACAAGTATCGCGCCTTTTTTAATACATATAGTACCACTTTCTTCATCGGATGAAGATGCGCAAAGGCTTATTATGGATCGTGCTCAAAAATTATTATCTGCATTGGAGGAATTGGGAATTGAAACTCTTCTTGATGATAGAAAATCTGCTAGCGCAGGTGAAAAATTTGCAGATGCTGACTTGATAGGCATTCCACTACGCGTTGTCATTAGTGAAAAGACAATTGCCGCCGGAGGATACGAGCTAAAGAAGCGATCAACAAACGATGCGGTTATATTGCCAATTGAACGTATTATGGACTCTGCAAAGGAACAGCAGATTAGATCGCAACTCTAAGTATACGAGTATGAGCGGTATTATTAATCGGATGTTTGGAAGGTTTTCAGTTGATCTTGGTATAGATCTTGGCACTGCAAATACACTTGTCTATGTACGAGAAAGAGGGATTGTAATTAATGAACCATCGGTTGTTGCAGTAAACATGAGGACTGATCAAATTCTTGCTGTTGGACATGAGGCATATAAGATGGTTGGGCGTACTCCCGCTCATATTGTAGCGACAAAACCACTTGTTGATGGAGTTATTTCCGATTTTGAAGTGACAGAAAAAATGTTGAAATATTTTATCAAAAAGGTTCATAAGGAGGCATTTGGATTTTCTCCTCGCCCTCGTGTTGTCATTGGAATCCCTCTCGATATTACTGAAGTCGAACGTAAGGCAGTGGAAGACGCAGCTCTTTCGGCCGGAGCTCGAGAAGTTTATTTGATTGAACAGCCGATGGCAGCAGCTATTGGAGCCCGCATTCCCGTACAGGAATCCAGTGGGCACATGGTTGTCGATATTGGAGGAGGTACGACAGATATTGCAGTTATTTCACTTGGAGGGATTGTCTCATCCCGCTCTCTTAAAACGGCGGGGAATGAATTGAATGATGATATTATTAAATATGCCCGTGATTATTTCAGTATTTTGTTGGGTGAGCGTACATCAGAATATGTAAAAATTAAAATTGGCTCAGCTCTACATCTTGCTGACTCACTGGCTATGAAAGTTCGAGGACGCGATCTTGCGACGGGATTACCAAAGGAAATTGTCATGGATGATACTCAGGTGCGAGATGCAATGTCCAGATCTGTCCAACTTATTATCAATAGCATCAAAGCTACAATTGAAAATACGCCACCAGAACTCGTTTCAGATATATACGAAAATGGTTTGCTTCTTACAGGTGGCGGAGCTCTTTTGCGTAATCTCGATAGACTTATTGCCGAAGCGACTGGAATACCGGTTATTATTGCCGATGATCCTCTCACATGCGTTGTTCGCGGCACTGCAGTACTTTTGGCAGATCTTGATTTTCTAAAAACCGTAATGGTTCCGACAACGACGCAGGGTTGGTCAGCAAAACGAAGATGAACAACAAGATGATACAATGGGGTGGCATTATGCTAGTGTGTAGCATCCTACTGATTCTGCTTTTTATTGCAGGCGTTTCTCGATCAATTATTAGGCCCATTCAAGGCGTTATCGAAATTCCATTTTCCGCCCTCTCTTCCGGAATACGTTTTTTAAATGAACTAGTGAGGACGGCAACAACTACCCCATTTACTATTCAAGAAATGCAAAAAACAATTTCTCAATTGCGTATTGAAAACGAATCGTATAAAAATAGTAAGCTAGAAAATGATGCCCTTCGAAAGCAACTCTCATTTAAAGAAAAAACAAAGCATTCAACTGTACAAGCACATGTGATTGGTATGAGTTCAGAAAGCGGATCAAATCTCATGATTATTGATAAAGGATCTGATGACGGTATACGACCTCAATCAGCCGTAATAGCAGATGAAGGTGTTTTTGTCGGAGGGATTATATCGGTAAAAAGCACCTTGAGTTTTGTACTTCTGCCGAATAATGATAACAGCAATATCATTGTATCCATTGTTAAGGACGGTATTGAATTGTCTGGTATTGTTCATGGAAGTTTTCGAACAGGACTTGTACTTGATCGTGTTGAACAAAAAATTCCTCTTATGCAAGGAGATATTCTCACAACATCAGCGCTGAATAGCACCATTCCATCGGGGCTTCTGATTGGCACCGTAAGGGATATTACTAGTTCTGCCAATGATCTTTTTCAACAAGCAATTATAACTCCTACTCAGCAATATGATACCATTCGAATTATTGGTGTTATTACAGATTAGTTTATGAATATCCGTAATTTTTGCATTATCGCCCATATTGATCATGGAAAATCCACACTCGCTGACAGGCTATTGGAGGTTACGGCAACAGTATCAAAACGTGAAATGAAGGAACAGCTTCTTGACCAGATGGATCTTGAGCGTGAGCGAGGAATTACCATTAAGCTTCAGCCGGTACGCATGGAGTATGCTTTGAACGGTAATAATTATATTCTCAATCTGATTGATACGCCCGGACATGTTGATTTTACCTATGAAGTATCGCGATCACTTACCGCAGTGGAAGGGGCTATTCTTTTGGTTGATGCAACTCAAGGAGTTCAGGCGCAAACAATAGCAAATGTCTATCTGGCGTTAGAGCAGAATCTAACAATTATCCCGGTGATTAATAAAATTGATCTGACAAGTGCACGGATTGAAGATTCGATAGCAGAAATACAGACCCTCATTGGATGTTCAAGGGAAGATATTCTTAAGGTATCGGGTAAGACTGGTGAGGGAGTTGATACTCTCTTGAAGGAGATTATTGCCAAGATTCCACCTCCAAAAAAGGAGATACATTCCTGTTCCAGGGCATTGATTTTTGATTCAGTCTATGATGAATTTCGTGGAGTCGTTGCGTATGTGCGGGTGGTAAATGGTACATTTTCGCCAGACAAGGCTATACGATTTTTAGCAACTGATAGTTTCGGGAAAATTTTGGAATGCGGCTATTTTAAACCTCGCTATATTTCATCACAAAAAATCATTGCAGGTGAAATAGGATACATAGTAACCGGCCTTAAAGACGTTCATCAATGTAGAGTAGGCGATACAATTGTTTCCAAAGAAGATAGTGAATCGCTGGCATTGCCAGGATATAAGGAAGTAAAGCCGATGGTTTTTGCAGGCATTTTTTGCAAAGTTGGTGATGAGTTTAAGCGGCTGCGTGAGGCAGTTGAAAAATTAAAACTTAATGATGCGGCGTTTATTTTTGAACCGGAACATTCACCAGCTCTTGGTTTTGGATTCCGTTGCGGATTTTTGGGAATGTTGCATTTGGAAATTATCCAAGAGCGTCTTCGCAGAGAATACCAACTCGATATCATTATAACCGTGCCTTCCGTTGCATATCGCGTATACCGTCGTGGAGGGGGAGATACAATCATACATAGCCCACTTGAATTGGAAGATGAGGGCTCTATTGATCACATTGAGGAACCCTGGGCACTCGTTGACGTCATTGCACAGGAATCTTCTATTGGCCCGCTTATTTCACTTGTTATGGACAAACAAGGGGTGTATAAGAACACGGAATATCTGCCAAGTGAAATAAAACCGGGCGATCGGCGCGTGATTTTACACTTTGAACTCCCTCTCTCGGCAATTCTTGTAGACTTTTATGACAGTATCAAAAGCATTTCATCAGGATATGCGTCAATGAATTATGAATTATGCGGATATAAGCAGGCAGATGTTGTGAAGGTTGACATCCGCGTCAGTGATGAAATTGTTGAAGAGCTAACATCGCTTGTATATCGCAATCAAGCGTATACTGCGGGCCGCAAAATAGTCGAATCTTTAAAAAAAGTCATTGAACGCCAGCAATTCGAAGTTCGAATACAAGCGGCTACGGGAAGTAAGGTCATTGCTTCGGAAAGAATCGCTCCATATCGCAAGGATGTCACCGCAAAGCTCTATGGTGGTGATGTTACGCGAAAACAGAAATTACTCGAAAAGCAAAAAAAAGGGAAAAAAAGAATGAAGCAGGGTGGACATGTAGATCTGCCTCCCGAAGCATACCTAAGTGTGTTGCGTAAATAGACAGTCTTTTGCTATACTTGTAACAGAGCATATGTTGTCAAAGAAAAAACAAAGAGTATTGTGGATTATTTTTTCTACTATTATTGTTATAAGCATGGTGCTTTCGCTTGTGCTCCAATTTAACATGTCGTATTACTAAAAATATATGAATAAAAAAATGCAATCAAAATACACAGTGGCAAGAAAGTATGCGCCAAGTCAGAGCGAGTTGCATTATGAGCAAAAACTTATGATTGCAGCTGTATTTATTATGCTTGTTACGTCTCTTATTTTTGTTTCAAATGAAATGAAAGCGCAGCAGAGTGCTGCTACAGTTTCTGCACGTGTTGAAGCAACACCATTCAACACTCGATCCAAACAGAAATCACTATTTGAATCCCTTACTGCATATCAAAAAATAACTTTGGGTTCTGTTGGTCTTTTGGCACTTAGCGGCGGCACTGCGTTATTTCTTGTCTTTGGTTCAAGAAAGAAATCGCATACAATTTAGCCGCCTATGACCTATCGGTGGACCGATCCAGCGGAGCGTGCAAGTTTGGAATTAGAGGTCGCGTATCACCCCATTATTGCATCGATTCTCTCTCAGCGTGGAATACGAACAAAGGAGAATGCTGAGCTTTTTTTGTTTCCGGATTATTATCGTGATTGCCATGATCCTTTTTTATTTCAAGACATGCAGAAGGCTATTGAACGCATCAGTCGGGCGCTTTCGCATAATGAGAAGATAACCATTTATTGTGATTATGATGTTGATGGCCTGGCATCCGGCTCACTGCTCTACGAAACAATTAAGCAGCTTGGAGGAACAGTTAATGCGATAATGAATCATCGGGAAAACGACGGCTATGGACTGAGAACACATGCCATTCAAGAGTCTATTGAGTCGGGCACAACGCTTTTTATAACAACTGATTGCGGTATTTCAAATGCAACAGAGGTTTGCTATGCCAATGAAAGGGGGGTGGATGTTATTATTACGGACCATCATACCGTTCCTGCTTTAGAGAAAGATCTGCCTCCGGCGTATGCGATTATTCATCCTCTTGTTCGTGCAGATGCATATCCATGTAAAATATTAGCAGGAGGCGGATCAGCCTTTAAACTTGCTCAAGCGATCATCCGTACTGACGATTCTGAAATGAGCCGCCGAAGGCTAACTGCTCTATCTCAGAAGGGTCACGCTGTTGATTGGCAAGCATTTGAAAAATGGCTCCTCGATCTTGTATGCTTATCTACGGTTGGTGATTGTGTCCCGCTAAAGGGAGAAAATAGAGTATTTGTCCGTTATGGCCTCCAAGTGTTAAAAAAATCACAAAGACCTGGATTACAGGCACTATTACGGAAAATGAAAAAACGCAATATGGAGCTTAATAGTAGAGCTGTAAGCTTTTTTCTTGCACCAAGAATAAACGCAGCAAGTAGAATGGAACATGCCAGAATTGCATTTGATTTACTGACCACGCATTCGCAGGAGGAAGCAGAACGATTAGCAGATGTTTTGGAATTAAAAAATACCGAGCGCCAGAAAAAAACAGAGCATGTTATTTCACATGCCAAAGAACAGCTTGACGTCTATCATGCAGAGCAAAAAAAAATTCTTGTTGGCAATGCGGATGATTGGCCACTGGGAATATTGGGGCTTGTTGCCGGAAGATTATGTGATTATTACAGAAAACCTGTAGTTCTTATGACGGGAGTAAGTGGGAATGTGTCAGGTGCTGCAAGAAGTGTTATAGGCGTTCACATTGCAAATGTATTTTCTGAAATGAGTCATTATTTCGATAGATTTGGAGGTCATCAGGCGGCAGGGGGTTTTGCTTTAAAAAAGGACTCCTTAATAGACGACGTGAGACAATCACTTGAATCCATTGGTGATAGGCTTATTACTACCGAATATGATTCTCAAAAAGCTCTTTCTATTGATGCAATTTGTATGTTATCCGATCTTACCTGGGATACGTTGAGTCAGCTAAAAAATCTTGAGCCCTATGGACAGGATAACCCAAAACCCAAGCTCATGATAAAGTCTTCACGTGTAGTTGATAAGCGTATTCTTGGAAAAACAGGTAAGCATGTCCGCATTACTCTGGATCAGGATGGTGTTCGGAAGCAATGCATTGGCTTTTCAATGAGTGATGTTGCAACTGAAATCAATGAAGGGGATTATGTTGATATAGTATGCGAGCTTGATGAACATGAGTGGAATGGATATAAGGATCTGCAAATTTCACTGGTTGATATAAGAAAATCGTAAATGTATTCGCTAATATGAAAAAATATAGTATTCATACCGATGGAGGCGCGCGTGGGAATCCTGGGCCTGCTGCTATCGGTTGCGTTATACACGATCAGGAACTGAATAAAAAATACACCATTAGCAGATGTATCGGAAGTACTACAAATAATCAGGCTGAATATCAAGCTCTTCTTGCAGCGCTGGAGAAGGCATATGAACTACAAGCAACACATGTTGATTGCTTTCTCGATAGTGAATTAGTTGTGAAACAAATGAGAGGTGAATATCGCGTACGTGATAGAAACCTCTCCCCGCTTTATTTAAAAATTTGGAATCTTTCCCTAAAATTTAATTCCATTTCTTTTAATCATATACCTCGATCAATGAACAAAGAGGCGGATGCCTTGGTTAATAGAGCCCTTGATAGCCAACTGACAATGCATTAATCTGTCTTGACAAGGAGAGTATTTTAAGGTATTCTTTTTAATGCACATTCGATCATTGATAACACGCAGCAATCCGGGTGGTCGCTCCGATTTAGTCGGAGAGGAAAGTCCGAACATCTCTTGTGTGGCCACGCCGCACAAGAACAACGGTAGTCGGTAACACCGACCTGAGTTATTATCTAAAGCTTTACTATGATGGGAAGTGGGGAGAGCCATGTCCTGTCGATCCAACGGCTTTAGGGAAGAACCTTACGGGATAGTGTCTGTATCCGGTGTGTTCCATGGGATATCAGATTTCGTCCGGCTCAGCTGGACGGAGCAACAGAAAAGCTCCATGTATATGGAGACTTATATCATCCGATATAAGTAATGTACCGCCCTCATCGTTGTAATAACGTTAGGGTAAGGGTGAAAAGGTGTGGATATCGATTTAACGATTGACGCGCAATGTAGCATCGTCTCTCCCGAAAAAAGACGTTCTTTAGAGTAACACTGCATTGCGGGGTAAGAGCGCACCAGTTTTCGCAGTGATGCGGAAAGCTTGGCAAACACCTACCAGATGCAAGGGTAAAGACACCTGCATGACTGTATCAGCAATGATATAGCTAGAGAGATGACCATCGCTCCGATATTAATCGGAGAACAGAATTCGGCTTACAGGATTGTTGCGTGTTATCAATCATCGACAAGTGGGTTGTTACCATCAGTATGAAAAAAGCTGAACTCGTTTTTTCTGCAATAACTCTACCAATAGACGTTCTTATGATAATTGCCGCAGGATGTGCGGCCTATTTTTTACGTTTTCAAACATTCACTGAACTTCGACCGGTCATATTTCAGATGCCCTTTTCACAATACCTCTTATTCATTGGGATTTTTTCTGCCTATAGTATTATCATTTTTGCCTTTGGAGGATTATATGATATTCGGAACTGGAAGATACGAAATGAATTCCAAAGAATTTTTATAGCGTCATCAGCTTCAATCATGCTTCTTATTGTCGGAATTTTTTTTCGGCAGGAATTTTTTAGTTCAAGATTCATTGTGCTAGCCGTATGGATTTTAACAATACTATTTGTTTTTTTTGGAAGGGGAGTGGTCAGAATTATTCGAATTACTTGCTTCCGACATGGAATCGGACTCCATTCACTTGCTTTAATTGGTGATACTGAAAGAGTAAGTCAATTAAAATCTTTTATTTCCACTCATCCATCTCTTGGATATCACATTTCATTATCGAGCGAAGATTTCAGTGATGCATTTAAGAATGAATGTACCCGATTAAAATCAATACGATTACTTGATGAGCTCATTGTAGTGAGTAGCAACTATCAACAGTATCAACTTACACGCATAGCTGAATTTGCAACCTTTTTACACGTGGATTTTAAATATTCCGCCGATATGATTAATGTTGGCAGGCTTCAGTCTGTAATGATTGCAGGATTGCCATTTGTCGAAGTTAAGCGAACGCGTTTGCAGGGTTGGTGGAGAATCGTAAAAAGACTTTTTGACTTACTAGGATCATCTGTGTGTGTTATCTTTTTTTCTCCGATCATGCTACTTATTGCACTATGGATTAGATTCACGAGTGAAGGTCCAATTATCTATAAAGATGTGCGAGTAGGACAAAGAGGATTATTTCATACCTATAAGTTTAGGAGCATGTTTACTAACTATTGCACAGGACCCGGTTATGATACTGCTGGCATTGCAGAGAAATTTGAAAACAAGCTTAATAGTGAAAAAAATGAAAGAAAAGGTCCCGTACCAAAGATATCAAACGACCCTCGAAGGACTCCCGTTGGTAGAGTGTTGGAGCAAACGAGCCTTGATGAGTTACCGCAGTTTTTTAACGTATTTCTTGGTAACATGAGTTTGGTTGGGCCACGACCTCACCGTCCAAAGGAAGTCGCTGGATACGATATCTCTCATCATCGCCTTTTTGGGGTGAAGCCAGGCATAACGGGTCTCGCTCAGATTAGTGGAAGGAGTGATCTTGATTTTGAAGAAGAAGTGAAACTTGATCTCTTCTATATTGAACATTGGTCGGCGTATCTCGATATGATTATTCTTATGAAAACACCGTGGGCGGTTTTATCTCGTAAGTCTCGGGTATGAAAATAGCTCTTGTCCATGATCATCTTATGCAAGAGGGCGGTGCAGAACGCGTCCTTAAAGCAATTAGTGACATTTATCCGGATGCTCCAATCTATACATTGCTTTATGATGCAAAAAAGTTGAATTCAGTATTTAGTCGAGAGAGAGTTCGCCCCTCTTTTTTACAACATATTCCTTTCGCCAGACATTCATATCAGTGGCTATTGCCCTTAATGCCACTTGCAACAGAGCACCATGACTTATCAGATTATGACGTAATCATCTCAAGTAGCTCAGCGTTTTCTAAAGGAGTACTAACGAAGCCTGATTCGATGCATATCTGCTATTGTCATACCCCGACTCGTTATCTCTGGACCGACACGCATAGTTATGTGCAGGAAATGAGACATCCAAAATTCGTAAAAGCACTCGTTCCCTTAATGCTTTCCAAGATGCGTTTATGGGATAGATTAGCCGCAGATCGTGTCGACTATTTTATTGCAAATTCTCATAATGTTGCCATGCGTATTAAAAAATATTATGCACGAGAAAGTGATACGATGTATCCACCTGTTGATGTAGCATCATATGAAATTGGAAGAGGGGATGGCGGCTATTATCTTGCAGGTGGTAGACTTGTTTCGTATAAGCGCTACGACATTGTTATTGATGCATTTAATAGGCTTGGCATTCCATTGAGAATTTTTGGTACAGGACCTTCAATTATGCAACTCAGATCAGCTTCTAAAAAGAATATTCAATTTCTAGGAAATATTTCCGATTCAGAATTACGCAGCCACTATCAGCATTGCATAGCCTATATTCATCCACAAGAAGAAGATTTTGGCATTACCCCGGTTGAAGCTATGGCTGCAGGAAGGCCTGTAATCGCATTTGCGGCTGGTGGAGCCTTGGAAACAGTCATAGAGGGTGCAACGGGACATTTTTTTACCGATCAAGATTACGCGGCCCTTATTGATGTTATTTTGCATTTTAAGCCCGAAGACTACAAATCTGACGCGATTCATGAACATGCAATGAAATTTGATACATCAGTGTTTAAGAGATCTTTAACTGAGTATATTGAAAATAAATATAAAGATAGGAATATATAGTTATTATTAGATAGCCGCATTCCTTATGGGTCGTATAGCCAGATTGTACGACACCATTTAGTGTCGATACAATCTGTTGCTTATCTTATGCGACCCATGAGCAATGTTTTAACGGTAAATGAGTCGCATAAGATATATTGTGCGACTCATTATAGTAAATAAAAAAGGTCGAATATATCGACCTAGCTGTGTCCTCCATTTGGTTTTCGTTTAATCGGCTGCTCTCGTAGCTTACCGTCACCGTTATGAGGAGTATAGTGCTGAGCAAACTTATTTGGTGTCTGTGGTCTTCTTTTAGACAATCCTTGACGTCTGTACATGAGAACTAGTTCTCGCAGGAGCGCGTATCCATTGATATTATGCGCTGCATGCAACCCCTCAAGACTTATTATTTCAGATTTGCGCAACTGTTTCACACAGCGAATATACTGAATTGGTTCATCTATACCAATGAATTTAGCTGGATGTGGCAGAAATAAATGGCCTCGAGCTGTGAAGCGCCT
>OBEQ012011433.1_pt1 | contig 35664 bp, 30 predicted proteins | sample 1670901 | NCBI WGS metagenome assembly OBEQ01 (sample SAMEA104232315, study PRJEB22302) | groundwater metagenome | biome: forest; feature: aquifer; material: groundwater | place: USA | collected 2011-08-07 | depth 5.4 m | reverse complement strand
GGGGGGGCTCAAAAGCCGCTGCCGTTCGGCGGGCTCGGCGCATGCGCCTCGAAAGCCCCGCCTCACCCCCAAGGCAACATCAGCGTCACCAGCAACAGCTTCTCGAACTCCGGCTCGAAGCCATCGATGATCTGCTGCGGCTGCGGGCACAGCTTCTTGTCGGTGATGAGGCCGAACTGAACCCCGCCGCCGTACGACAGGATGCTCACCCCCACCCCGATGTCGCCCGACTGCGGCACCCAGAACATGGTCTGGCGCAGCGTCGAGCCGCAGAACTTGAGCGGCGTCGCGGGGCCCGGAACATTGGTCATCACCGCGGTTGCCTTCTTCGCGAACATGCCGAGCAGCGCGTCCTGCACCGGCTTGATCAGCAGCCCCGCCACCGACAGCACGGCAAACGCGAGCAGCGGCTGATAACTGCCCTTCAGCTCGTTCATACGGGCACGCACCGCATACACCCGCTCGATCGGGTTGGCGATGCCGATCGGTAGCACCAGCGGCACCAGGCCGAAGCGGTTGCCCAGCTGATAAGCCTTGTCCAAGGGCCGCAGGTTCACCGGCACCATCGCGCGGATTTCCTTGCCGGTCGGGTCGTCGCCCTGCTCGCGCAGGTACTCGCCGATCGCGCCGGCCACGCAGGCGAGCAGCACGTCGTTGACCGAACAATTGAGCGCCTTGCCGATCGCCTTCACCTGGTCCAGCGGAAGCGGCTCGCCCCAGGCCACGCGCTTGGCGCCGATCGGCTTGCCCTTCAGGAGCGTGGGCGAATCGTCGGGCATCATCGCCATCGCGGCCACGTCGCTGACCACCTGGTAGCCGGTGCGTGCCATGTCCAGCCCACCGAACAAGGGCTGCGCCGGGTTCGACAGCACCTCCATCGACTTGGCGACGCCGCCGCCGTACATGCCGATCGCCTTGATGGTCAGGTCGGTCAGCGGCTTGACGACCGCATCGGTCAGCCAGTCGCCGCCGCTGTCGTCGGACTGCTTGGCTTTGCGCGCCGGCGGGTCGATGCCGCCGTCGGTGATCGCCATCATCACCGAGATCAGCGCGATGCCGTCGGCGATGCAGTGGTGCACCCGTGCCACCAGCGCGCTGCCTCCTTCGTAGTTGTCGATCAGGTGGAACTGCCAGAGCGGGCGCGCCGGGTCGAGCGCGGTCGTCGACAGCTCGCCCACCAGCTCTTGCAGCGCCGCACGTTCGCTCTGGCCGCGGCGCTTGTGCAGCTTGTGCGAGACGATGTGGTGCGACAGGTCGAAGTCCTCGTCGCGGACCCAGCTCGCACCCATCGTGTCCTGCACCACTTTCTGGCGAAAGCGCTGGTACTTGAGCAGCTTGTCGCTGACCCGCTCCTCGAGCGCGACGCGCGTGATGCCGGGCTGCAGCAGCCAGACGCCGACGATCATCATCAGGTTCACGTCGTTGTCCATCCGCAACCAGGCGGTGTCCACGCGCGACATGCGCTCGCTGTGAGGGGGCATCGATGTCTCTCCTGCAATGGCAATTCTTGTGAGGCCCAAGATGCTGGGTAACATGCGGCCCGTCAATGCCGATTTTCACCCACTGGAGGACCTCATCATGGCTGACCTGAAGGCTCAATTCGAGAAGGCCGCGGCCGATTCGAAGAATCTGCCTGAAAAGCCCGACAACATGACGCTGCTCAAGCTCTACGCGCTGTACAAACAAGGCAGCAGCGGCGATGTCGACGGCAAGCGCCCGGGCTTCACCGACATGGTCGGCCGCGCCAAGTGGGACGCGTGGAACGAGGTCAAGGGCAAGAGCAGCGACGAGGCGATGCAGGAGTACATCGACCTGATCGAGTCGCTGAAGGAATAGGAGCAGGAGTGTCATCCCGGCGAACGCCGGGATCCACTCTCGGAGGTGCACATCTGCGGCAGTGGATCCCGGCGTTCGCCAGGATGACGGCTTCGGGCTACTTCTTCTTCGCCGCCGGCTTCTTCGCCTTGCTGCTGGCGGCCAGCAATTCATCGAGATTGCGCTCGATCTCGCTCTCGATGGTCTTGCTGAACGCGCCGAGCAGGAAACCGAGCTTGGCGTCGAGGTCGAAATGATCGGCAGCGACGATCAGCTCGCCCTTCACTCCCATGCGCTCGAACTCGACCGTGTCGCTGGTCTCGCCCTCCATCACGGTGCATTCCATGTCGAACTTCTTCTCCACCTCTTCGGCCCATTGCCAAGCCACCTCGCGCGCCTTCTTGAGGCCGAGCTTGTGCTTGCGGTGGATGCGGATGTCGGGCATGGCTCAGTCTCCTGCAGCGGATGGGGGAACGCCGAGCGCGGCACGCCGCTCAGCCTTCGACAGATCGGCCAGCCGCTTCGCCTCGGCATAGAAGCGCTTGAAATCGCGGCCCTCGCGCTCGAACAAGGCCTCGAAGGCAGGCACCAGTTCGTTGTAGGCCGCGAGCACGCCGAACGACGCATTGTTGGCGCGCGCGAACCAGCCGTCATACCCGGAAAACCCGCCCCAGGCGTCGGTCTTCAGCGTCGCGTACTCGGCGCGCATCTGCGCCATCAGCACGGCCTTGCCGGCGCGTTTGACTTCGTCGGTCTCGGGGCCCTTGTAGAGCGCGTCCAGGCGCTCGCGGTACTGGTGCGTCAAGGCGCGGAAGTCGTTACGCCGGCCGTCGAAGCGCTGGTACTCCTCGCGTGCCGCGGGCGCCGCGTGCTCGGCCAGCCAGCGTGCGCCGCCGATGCGCTCGACCGCGGTCGCGAACGACTCGTTGAACACCGTGTCGCCCTTGGCGTACGCCACCTGGTGCGAGAGCTCGTGGAAGATCAGCCGCGCCAGCTCGCCTTCGGGATACTGGATGAAGGTGCTGAGCAGCGGATCGGCAAAGAACTCGCCGGGCAACGCGCCCAGCGTCGAATAGGCCGGCACGCCGTAGACCACGACCTCGAGGCCGAGCGCGCGCTGCTCCTCGGCAAAGGCGTCCGCCGCCGCGCGGTCGAAGTAGCCGCGGTAACCGATGCAGCCGACCACCGGGAAACACCAGGTCTTGAGCTTCAGGCTCAGCTCGGGCGCGGCCACCACGTTCCACACCGCGGCGCTGCGCTTCAGGTCGACGAAGCGCCGGTAGCTCGCGTTGTCGGGCAGCTTCAGATCGCTGACGGCGTAGTCGCGGATGCGCTGGCTGAGCGCGAGCCGCTCTTTCAGCAGCGGCGCGGTCTGTTCGTCGGCCAGCCACTGCGTCACCGGCTTGGCACCCCGCAGCAGATCGAGGTGTCCGCCGACCGACTGCGCGTAGTAACCGAGCGTGCTGCAGCCCGACGTGAGGCACACGGTGGCGGCGGCCAGCGCTGCGATGCCTGCAACCGATAGGCTTGCCATCAGCAGCCAGCGGCCGATCACGAGCCGGCGCGGCCGGCGGCTTGCACCTCGACCAGGCAATCGTAGAACGACGGGGCGCGGCCGATGTCGGTCAGGTGCTGGTGCGTCACTTCGTTGACGTTGGTGCCTTGCATGCCGAGCTTGCGCCACCAGACGCCCAGCCCGTTGACGACACCCGGGCGCGCCCGCGCGCTGAGGCTGGCCTTGCAGACGTAGCTGCCGCGGTCGTTGAACACCCGCACCGTCTGGCCGTCGGCGATGCCGCGCCGGCTCGCATCAGCGGCGTGCATCTCGAGCAGCGGCTCGCCTTCGATGTCGCGCAGGCTCTTGACGTTGACGAAGCTCGAGTTGAGGAAGTTGCGCGCCGGCGGCGAGATCATCGCGAGCGGATAACGCTGCGCGAGCTCCGGCGAGCTGGCGGCCGACTCGTAGTTCGGCACATGGTCGGGCACGCCGAACAGCGGTGAATCGATCAGGCACTTGCCGCTCGCGGTCGGGAAGTGGCCGTCGGCCAGCGGCGCCTCGGGCAACGGCAGCTTGACCCAGCCGTGGCGGCGCAAGGCGTCGAAGGACACGTGCTTCGCGAACGCCACACGTGCCATGTCTTCGTCGCTGTCGCGCAAACACGGCTCGTCGAAACCCATTCGCTGCGCCAGCTCGCGAAACACCGCCGTGTTGGGCCGCGCCTCGCCGAGCGGGGCGATCGCCGGCTCGTTGAGCATCGCGTAGGTGTGGCCGTAGCTCGTGTGAACGTCCAGGTGCTCGAGCTGCATCGTGGCCGGCAGCACATAGTCGGCGTGGTCGGCGGTGTCGGTCATGAACTGCTCGAGCACCACGGTAAACAGATCTTCGCGCGAGAAGCCCTGCACCACCTTCGGTGACTCGGGCGCCACGGCGACCGGGTTGCTGTTGTAGACCACCAGCGCTTCGATCTTCGGCCCGAACGCCTCCGAGCTCGGGTGCAGCAGCGCGTCGCCGATCGTGCTCATGTTGATGGTGCGCGGCCGCGGCACGGGCATCAGGTCGGGCCGTGCCAGCGCGGCCTTGTCGACCGGGAACCAGCCCGAGGCCGACAGCAGCAGCCCGCCGGCGCGGTGCCGCCAGGCGCCGACCAGGCACGGCAGGATCGCAATCAAGCGCACCGCGTTGCCGCCGCCCTTGACGCGCTGCATGCCGTAGTTCAGGCGGATCGCGGCCGGCTTGGTGCTCGCGTAGTCGCGCGCCAGCACGCGCACTTCGTCGGCGCTGATGCCGCAGACCTCGGCGCTGCGCTCGGGCGGCCACTGCAGGGCGCGTTCGCGCAGCTTCGGCCAGCCTTCGGTGTGGCGGGCTATGTAGTCGTGGTCGAGCCAGTCATGCACGATCAGCTCGTGCATCAGGCCGAGCGCGAGCGCGCCGTCGGTGCCGGGCATCAGCGCGATGTGCTGATGGCATTTGTCCGCGGTCTCGGTCTTGCGCGGGTCGATGCAGACGAGCTTCGCGCCGGTTCGCTTGGCGGCCTGCGCGAAGGTCCAGAAGTGCAGGTTCGAGGTGATCGAGTTGCTGCCCCAGATCAGGATCAGCTTGCTCTCGGCGTAGAACTCCAGGTGCATGCCGACCTTGGCGCCGTAGGTTGCGGCCAGCGCCTCGCCGCCGGCGCTCGAACAGATCGTGCGGTCGAGCAAGGAGGCGCCCAGCTTGTGGAAGAAGCGCCGGTCCATGCTCTCGCCCTGCAGCAAGCCCATCGTGCCGGCATAGCTGTAGGGAACGATCGCCTGCGGGTCGCGTGCCGCGATGGCCTTGAGCCGCGCGGCGATGTCGCTCATCGCTTCGTCCCAGCTGACGCGGACGAACTGTCCGCTGCCCTTCGCGCCGCTGCGGCGCATCGGGTGCAGCACCCGCTCGGGGTGGTAGGTTCGTTCGGGGTAGCGCGAGACCTTGGTGCACAGCGCGCCATGGGTCGGGGGGTGGTCGGGGTCGCCTTGCACCTTGATGGCCACCCCGGCTTGCACCGTGACGCGAATGGCGCAGGTGTCGGGGCAGTCGTGCGGGCAGGCGGCGCGCACTGTCGCTGTGTCGTTCATCCGCGAACTATTGCACAGCACGCGCTGCGATGCGGTTCGAAAGGCATCCAAAGCGGTAGCGTTTCTCGGCTCCGCAGCCTTATGCTGCGCCGCTGAGCGGCCGATAAGCCGTCATCCACAGCATTGGAGGGGTCCCCCATGAAGCGTCGTGAACTGATTCAATCGGTGGCAGGGGTCTGCGTCGCCGGCGTCTCGCTGGCAGCGCGCTCGCAAGCCGGCGGCAAGATCGTGCTCGGCCAGTCGGCGGCGTTCACCGGGCCTGCCAGCGCGCTGGGCGAGCAGTTCAAGAAGGGCGCGCTGCTGCACTTCGACCGAATCAACGCACACGGCGGCGTGGCCGGGCGCCAGATCGAGCTGCAAAGCCTGGACGATGGCTACGAGCCCGACCGCTGCGTCGCCAACACCAAGCAGTTCATCGAGCGTGGCGTGTTCGCCCTCTTCGGCTACATCGGCACCCCCACCAGCGTGCCCGCGCTGCCGCTGGCCACTGCCGCCAAGCTACCGTTCATTGCGCCGTTCACCGGCGCCGAGGCCCTGCGTGCGCCGTTCAACCGCTACGCCTTTCACCTGCGAGCGTCGTACTTCGACGAAACGGCCGAGATCGTCAAGCAGCTCACCGCGGTGGGCATCAAGCGCATCGCCGTCTTCTACCAGAACGACAGCTACGGCAAGGCCGGCCTCGAAGGCGTGACGCGGGCGCTCAAGCCGCTGGGCCTGGCGCCCTCGGGGCTGGGCACGGTGGAGCGCAACACGGTCGATGTCGACGCGGCCGTGAAGTCCATCCTCGCCGGCAAGCCCGATGCGATCGTGCAGATCAGCGCCTACAAGTCGTGCGCCGCGTTCATCCGCGCGGCGCGCAAGGCGGGCTTCGGCGGCACTTTCTACAACGTGTCCTTCGTCGGCACCCAGGCGCTGGCGCGCGAACTCGGGACCGATGCGCGCGGCGTCGTCGTCAGCCAGGTCATGCCGTTTCCGTTCACGGCCATCAGCGCGCTGTCGAGCGAGTACCTGGCCGCCGGCCGCGCCGCGTTGGGCGACAAATTCGAGCCCAACTACAGCAGCATCGAAGGCTACGTGGCGGCCAAGGTGGTGGCCGAAGCGCTGCGCCGCGCCGGTAACAACCCCAGTGTCGACGGGCTGATCGCATCGCTCGAGTCGCTGCGCGAATTCAACCTCGGCGGTTTCTTCGTCGACTTGGGACCGCAGAAGCACACCGGCTCGAAATACGTCGATCTGACGATCCTGCAGGCCGACGGCCGCGTTCGGCGCTGACGCCGCGGCGCGCGCCCAAGGCCCGCCCGCCGCCTCGGGCGTGCGGCCAGCGCCCGGTGCACGGGGCACCCAGGGGTAAACTGGATTTGTCCCTGCGCCCCGGAGTTTGAGCATGCGCCTGATCGAATCCATCCTCGCCGATGCGGGGACAATCGCGACCGTGCGGCGCGACATCCACGCCCACCCCGAGCTGTGTTTCGAAGAGCGCCGCACCGCCGACGTCATCGCCAAACAGCTCAGCGACTGGGGCATCGCCATCGAGCGCGGCCTGGGCAAGACCGGCGTGGTCGGCATCATCCGCAACGGCAGCAGCAAGCGGGCGGTGGCGCTGCGCGCCGACATCGACGCGCTGCCGATGACCGAGCGCAACACCTTCGCCCATGCGAGCCAGCACGCGGGCAAGATGCATGCATGCGGCCACGACGGACACACCGCGATGCTGCTCGCCGCGGCCAAGCACCTGTCCAAACACCGCAACTTCGACGGCAGCGTGGTGCTGGTGTTCCAGCCGGCCGAAGAAGGCGGCGGCGGGGCGCGCGAGATGATGCGCGACGGGCTGTTCGACAAGTACCCGGTCGAGGCCATCTTCGGCGCCCACAACTGGCCGGGCATGCAGGTCGGCCAGTTCGCGCTCAAGAGCGGGCCGTGTTTTGCGTCGAGCAACGAGTTCAAGGTCACGATCAACGGCAAGGGCGCGCACGCCGCGATGCCGCACAACGGCATCGACCCGGTGCCGGTGGCGTGCCAGATCGTGCAGGCCTTCCAGACCATCATCAGCCGCAACAAGCGCCCGATCGACGCCGGCGTGATCTCGGTGACGATGATCCACACCGGCGAAGCGACCAACGTGGTGCCCGATGCCTGCGTGATGGAAGGCACGGTGCGTACCTTCACGCTCGAGGTGCTCGACCTGATCGAGCGGCGCATGAAAGAGGTCGCGCAGCACACCGCCGCGGCCTTTGGCGCGAGCTGCGACTTCGAGTTCGTTCGCAACTACCCGCCGACGATCAACCACCCGGCCGAAACCGAGTTCGCGCGCAAGGTGATGGCCGAGGTGGTCGGCGTCGACAACGTGCTCGAATTCGAGCCGACGATGGGCGCCGAAGACTTCAGCTACTTCCTGCTCGAGAAGCCGGGCTGCTATTTCCTGATCGGCAACGGCGACGGCAGCCACCGCGCCGGCGGCCACGGCATGGGCCCGTGCATGCTGCACAACCCGAGCTACGACTTCAACGACGAGCTGATCCCGCTCGGCGCGACCTTGTGGGTGCGCATGGCCGAGGCCTGGCTGGCGCAGCCTCGTCGATGAGCTCGTCGCCGAGCCGCCTCAAGACGAGCTGCGCCCCCGCGGGGGGCCGGCGCGCAGCGCCTTGGGGGCCAACATGAGCCCCGAAGCGCACTTCTCGCAAAGCTATGCCGAGGCGCGGGCCAAGTTCCTGGCGGCGGCCGAGGCGGCCGGTCTCGACGTCGAGTCACATCTGCATCCGCTGCTCGGGCGCGACGGCGAAACGCTCGCGATGGACGTGGTGCGCGACGGTCCGGCAGAGGCGAAACATCTGCTTCTGATCACCAGCGCCTGCCACGGCGTCGAGGGCTTTTGCGGCTCGGGCATCCAGGTCGCGTTGCTGCACGACGCGGCCTGGCGCGCCGCGGCCCGCGCCGCCGGTGTCGCGGTGCTCTACGTTCACGCGCTCAACCCGCACGGGTTTTCATGGTGGCGCCGGGTGACCCAGGAAAACGTCGACCTGAACCGCAACTTCCACGACTTCAGCCAGGCCCTGCCGGCCAACCCCGCCTACGACGAGATCGCGGCGCTGCTGGTGCCGCAGCAATGGCCGGCGCCGGACGACGTGGCCGCGCAGATCGCGGCGCTGATCGCCGAGCGCGGCATCGAGGCGCTGCAGGCCGCCACCTCGGGCGGCCAGTACGACCACCCCGAAGGCCTGTTCTACGGCGGGCGCAACCCGACCTGGAGCAACCTCACGCTGCGCCAGGTGCTGCGCGAACACGCGACGCGTTGCGAGCGGCTGGCCTGGATCGACCTGCACACCGGCCTCGGCCCGAGCGGCCACGGCGAGCGCATCTTCGCCTGCCGCGACGACGCGGCGGCGATGACACGCGCCTGCACCTGGTGGGGCGACCAGGTGACGTCGATCTACGACGGCAGCTCGAGCTCGCCGCCGCTCACCGGCCTGATGTGGCTGGCCGCCTACGAGGAATGCCCGCAAGCCGAGTACACCGGCATCGCGCTCGAATACGGCACCCTGGACGTGCTCACCGTGATGGACGCGCTGCGGGCCGATCAATGGCTCGAGAACCACCCGGAAACCGGCGACGCTCAACGCCGCCAGATCAAGCAAACGCTGCGCGATGCGTTCTACACCGATGAGGCCGACTGGAAGGAACGTGTCGTCGAACAAGCGCGGCAGGCCGCGCGTGAGGCCGTCGACGGCCTCGTGGCCTGATGTCCGGATTTGATCGCAACTGGTCCTGAGACGACGCGACAGCGCGCGGCGAGACACCTATCGTCAGGGCTCCTACACTTGCCCTCGGGAGCTGCCATGAAAACCGCGCTGATTCTGATCGACGTCCAACAGTCCTTTGTCCACCGCCCGTACTTCCAGTCCGAGCCCGCGGCGGCTTTCCTGGCGCGCAGCAATGCCTTGATCGACGGCTGCGCAGCGCGCGACATCCCGATCGTGCGGATCTTCCACGTCGAGCCGGCGGACGCTGCCGGCAACCCGTTTTCGCTCGCCTCGGGCCATGTGCGGCCGATCGACGGCCTGGCTTCATTCACGCCGGCGGTCGAGTTCCACAAGACGCGCCACAGCGCGCTGGTCGGCAGCGGCCTGGGCGTGTGGCTGCGCGAGCAGGGCATCGGCCGCCTGATCATCGCCGGCATCCGCACCGAACAATGCTGCGAGACGACGACGCGGCACGCCAGCGACGAAGGCTTCGAGGTCGACTACGTCGCCGAAGCCACCCTCACCTTCGACATGAAACACCTCGACGGCTCGCCGTTTCCGCGCGCCGACGTCGTGGCGCGCACCACTGCGGTGTTGAAGGATCGGTTCGCCACCATCTGCAGCGTGGAGCAGGCGCTTGAGCGGGCCGGTCACTGAGCCTCTGATCGACGTCCTGTTCGTCGTGCCGCCACGCGCGCTGCTGCTCGACGTCGCCGGGCCGGCGGAAGCATTCCGCCTCGCCAACCAGCACCGCATAGACCGCGGCGAGCCGCCGCGTTTCACGCTGCGCTACACCGGCCCACGCGCCGAGGCGGCGAGCTCGGTCGGCCTCACGCTTGCCGCGCTCGAGCCCTTGCCCGACACGCTCGCCGCACCGACCTGGCTGGTGCTGGTCGGCCAGCCGAGCGCGACGCTCGCCCACCCCGAGCGCGCCACGCAAGAGACCGCGCGCTGGCTGGACCGCGTGATGCGGCCGCTGCTGCTTGCCCCCGGCACGCCGCATCGGCTGGTCACGATCTGCTCGGGCACGCTGCTCGCGGCGCGCGCCGGCTTGCTCGCCGAGCGCCGCTGCACCACCCACCACGGGCTGCTCGACCAGCTGCGCGGCCTCGCGCCGCGGGCGCAGGTGGTCGACAACCGGGTCTTCGTGATCGACGGCGCGCTCGCATCGAGCGCCGGCGTGACCGCCGGCATCGACCTCGCGCTGCACCTGATCGCGCAGACCTGCGGCGACGCGCTGGCCGCCGCAGTGGCGCAGGACATGGTCGTCTACCTGCGCCGCTCGCCGCACGACCCGGAGCTGTCGCCGCTGCTCGCGCACCGGCACCACCTGCATCCGGCGGTGCACCGCGTGCAGGACGCCGTCAGCGCGAGCCCCGAGCGCGACTGGGACATGGCGGCGCTGGCCGGCACCGCGCATGTCACGCAGCGCCACCTGCTGCGCCTGTTCGGCGAACACGCCGGCGTGTCGCCGTTGCACTACCTGGAGACGGTCCGCCTCGAACGCGCGCGCCAGACGCTGCAGCGCGGCGCCAGCGTGACGCGCGCGGCCGAAGCGGCGGGGTTCAGCTCGGACCTGCAGCTGCGGCGGGCCTGGAACCGGCATTGGGGCGGGTCGCCGCGGGACGCGACAACGGCCCGTTCGCGCTGAGCTATCGTCATCCCGGCGAACGCCGGGATCCACTCTGTGCAGATGCGCGGTGAAGCAGCAGTGGATCCCGGCGTTCGCCGGGATGACGTGCCAATCCTAAACCAGCCCCTTCGCCACCAGATCCGCCTCGACCTGCTCATGGCTCAGGTAGTGCAGCGCCTGCCAGCCGAGCGCACGCGCCGCATCGATGTTGGGGCGAAAGTCGTCGATGAACACCGACTCGCGCGGCGCGATGCCGAAGCGTTCTGCCGCGACGCGAAAGATCGCCGGGTCGGGCTTGATCAGATTGACGCGCGACGAGAACACGCCGTCGACGAACCACTCGTGCAAGGGGTGCACAGCCTCGACATGCGCGGCGAAAGGCGCCGGCATGTTGGACAGGAAGAACAGCCGGTGCCCGCGTTCGCGCAGGCGCTCGATCAGCGCCACGGTCTGCGGCATCGGCTGCAGCTCCGCCGGCACGGTGCTGATCAGGTTCAGCACCTCGAGCGGCGCCAGGCCGGTGCGTGCCGCGATGCGTTGCGCCAGCTCCGGCACGCCCAGCATGCCGCGGTCGAACTCGCCCCAGTCGCCGTTGTAGCCCTGAAAAAAGTCGGTCACCAGCGCATGCGTCGACGCCTCGTCGCGGGCGCGCTGCGGCAGCAGGCGCGGCATGAATTCATACGGCTGCCAGCGGAACACGACACCGCCGAAATCGAACACCACGTTCATGCGAGCAGCCTCTTCATCAGCCCGGCGGTCGAGCCGTCCAGGCCCTGCGTGTCGCCGCTTGCCAGGCGCGGCAGCAAGTCGCTGCACAGCGCCTTGCCGAGCTCGACGCCCCACTGGTCGAAGCTGTTGATGCACCACAGCGCGCCGCTCGTGAACACGCGGTGTTCGTACATCGCGACCAGCGCGCCCAGGCTGTGCGGCGTCAGCTGGTCGAGCAGCAGCGTGGGGCTGGGCCGGTTGCCCGGGAAGGTGCGGTGCTTCGCAGTCGTCAGCGGGTCGAGCGCCTGCGACGCCGTCGGCGCTTTCTCGGCCAGCGCCTCGTCGGTACTCTTGCCAAGCATCAGCGCCTGCGCTTGCGCCAGCCCGTTGGCGAGCAGCTTGGCGTGCTGGTCGGCCAGGCCGTGGGTCGGATGCTTGACCAGCAGGAACTCGACCGGAATGAAGTCGGTGCCCTGGTGCAGCATCTGGAAGTAGGCGTGCTGGCCGTTGGTGCCCGGCTCGCCCCAGACGACCGGGCTGGTCGCGAACGGCAGCGTGTTGCCGTCGAGGTCGACCCGCTTGCCGTTCGACTCCATCTCGAGTTGCTGCAGGTAGGCCGGCAGGCGCTTCAGGCCCTGGTGATACGGCGCGACGCTGCGGCTCGTGAAGCCATGGAAGTTGCGGTACCAGACGTCGATGAGGCCCAGCAGCACCGGCAGGTTCTTCGCCAGCGGCGCGGTCGCGAAATGCCGGTCCATCGCATGCGCGCCGGCCAGCAGCGCGCGGAAGTTGTCGGCACCGATCGCGAGCGCAATCGGCAGCCCGATCGCCGACCACAGCGAGTAGCGCCCGCCGACCCAGTCCCAGAAGCCGAAGGTCGTCGCAATGCCGAACTCGGCCGCCGCCTCGACGTTGGTGGTGGTCGCGACGAAGTGCTTCGCGGTGTCGGTGCCGTCGTTCGCATCGAACCAGGCCTTGGCGGCATGCGCGTTGGCCATCGTCTCCTGCGTCGTGAAGGTCTTGCTGGCGATGATGAATAGCGTCTCGGCCGGGCGCAGGTGGCGCAGCACCGCCGTGATGTCGTGGCCGTCGACATTGGAGACGAAGTGGAAGGTGAGGCCCGGGTGAACGAAGGCATCGAGCGCCGGCACGACCATTTGCGGCCCGAGGTCGCTGCCGCCGATGCCGATGTTGACGATGTGGCGGATGCCGCTCACGCGGGTGTCGCGCACCGTCTCGACGTAGCCGAGCATCGCGTCGAGCACGCCGTGCACCAGCTCGCTGTGCGGGCCCTGTCCGCGCGGCGCGCGCAACGCGGTGTGCAGCACCGCGCGGCCCTCGGTGGTGTTGATCTCGGCGCCGGCGAACATCGCGTCGCGCCGGCTTTCGAGCTGGCACTCGCGCGCCAGGTCGAGCAGGAAATGCAGCGTCGCGGTGTCGATGCGGTTCTTCGACAGGTCGGCGTAGATGCCGGGCGCCTCGACACCCAGCGCGTCGAAACGGCCGGGGTCGCGCGCGAAGGCCTCGCGCAGGTCGAAGTCGCGGCCGTGCGCTTCGTAGTGGCCGCGCAGGGCAGCCCAGGCTTCGGTCTGGTCGCAGCGGGGAGTGTTCATTCGGCGGGGTGGATCATGGCGTCGAGTTGGACCGCATGGGCGGCAAATGAGCGGATGCCTTCGGCGAGTTTTTCGGTCGCCATCGCGTCTTCGTTGAGAGCGTAGCGGAAGCTCGCTTCGTTGTACGTCACCGCGTGAATGCCCGACGCTTTTGCTGACTCGGGCGACAGCACGCGGGTGATGGGCGCGTCGCTCGCCTGCAGCGCAGCGAGCAGCTCGGGGCTGATCGTCAGCAGGTCGCAGCCGGCCAGCGCGACGATCTGGCCGGTGTTGCGAAAGCTCGCGCCCATCACTTCGGTGGGGATGTCGAACTTCTTGTAGTAGTTGTAGATCTGCGTCACCGACATCGCGCCGGGGTCGTTGGGGCCGGCGCTGGCGGCTTCGTTCCACTGCGCGCCGGCTGCCTTCCTGTGCCAGTCGTAGATGCGGCCGACAAACGGCGAGATCAGGGTCACGCTGGCGTCGCCGCAGGCCACCGCCTGGCAGAACGAGAACAGCAGCGTCAGGTTGCAATGGATGCCTTCGTGTTCGAGCACACGCGCCGCCTGGATGCCCTCCCAGGTGGCGGCGACCTTGATCAGCACCCGCTCGCGGGCGATGCCGGCGGCTTCGTACAGGTCGATGATGCGGTGCGCGCGGGCGACCGTGCAGGCGGTGTCGAAGCTCAGCCGAGCGTCGACCTCGGTCGAGACCCGCCCCGGCACCACCTTCAGGATCTCGAGGCCGAAGCGCACCAGCACCTGGTCGACGATCTCGTCGGGGAGGCGGTCCTTGTAGGCGGCCACGGTTTCGGCGAGCAGCGGCGCGTAGTCGGGCTGCTGCACCGCCTTCAGGATCAGCGACGGGTTGGTGGTGGCGTCACGCGGCGCGAACTGCGCCAGCTGCTTGAAGTTGCCGGTGTCGGCCACCACGGTGGTGAACTGTTTGAGCTGGTCGAGTTGGTTCATGGGCAAGCTCCGCGCGCGCAGCCTCCATTAGAACCCGAGCCCGTGTCGGCGAGGCGACGCGGGGCTTGTTACTCCACGGTAACCGTGGCCCGGCGGCCGAGCTCGCGTTCGCCGACGACGAACTGGATCAGCGCGGCCGCGAGCGACATCAGCACGATCAGCACCGTGCAGTAGGCGAGCGCGACGCCGTAGTCGCCGTTGCCGACGCGGCCGATGATGTAGGTGGTGGCGAGCTCGTTCTCGGCGGTGACGAGGAAAACCACCGCCGACACCGTGGTCATCGAGCGCACGAAGCTGTAGACCAGCGCCGCGACCAGCGCCGGTTTCAGGAGTGGCAGCACGACGCGGCGCAGCGTCGTCGGGCTGCCGGCGCCGAGCATCGCCGAGGCCTCGTCGAGCGCCGGGTCGATCTGCTTGAACGCGGCGCTGCCGGCGCGCACCCCCACCGGCAGGTTGCGGAACACGAAACACAACACGATGATGAGCCCGGTGCCGGTGAGCTCGAACGGCGGCACGTTGAAGGCGAGGATGTAGCTGACGCCGAGCACCGTGCCGGGAATCGCGAACGCGAGCAGCGCGCCGAACTCGAACATCTGCCGGCCGCGGAACCGGGTGCGCGCGAGCAGCCACGCGATCAAGAGGCCGAGCAGCGCGCACAGTGGCGCGGCGATGGCCGACAGCTTGACAGTGGTGAACAGCGAGTTCCATGCGGTGCCGGCCCAGACGATGCCGTATTCGCCCCACTGGATGTCGAACGCGGTGCGCAGGTGGGCGAGTGTGGGCGTGTAGTCGCGACCCCAGGTCTGCACGAAGCCGCCGGCGAAGGCGAAGGCGTAGACGACGAGCGTGAAAGCGATCCACGGCAGCGCGACCGCCAGCATCGCGCGCCGGATGCCGGTCGGCAGCGCCATCGGCACGCCCGATTCGCCCTTGCCGGTCAGCGTCGTGAAGCTCGCCTTGCCGAGCACGCGCTGCTGGATGAAAAACACCACCAGCGCGAAGGCGGTCAGCACCAGCGCCAGCGACGCGGCGCGGCCCTGGTCGAACTGGGCGCCGACGATGGCGAAGAAGATCTCGGTCGACAACACCGCGAACTGACCGCCGACGACGATGGGGTTGCCGAAGTCGGCCATGCTCTCGATGAAGCCGACCAGAAAGGCGTTCGCGAGGCCGGGTTTCAGGAGCGGCAGCGTGATCGTCAGAAAGGTCGTGCGGCGGTCGGCGTGCAGTGTCTGCGCCGCCTCTTCCAGCGAGCCGGCGAGGCCCTGCACGACGCCGCGCATGATCATGAAGGCGATCGGCGTGAAGGCGAACAACTGCGCCAGCCAGACCCCGACCAGGCCGTAGAACCAGCGCGACGGCGTGACGCCGAAGGCCGACTCGAGCAGCTGGTTGACGATGCCGGCGCGGCCGAACAGCAGGATCAGCCCGAGGCCGACGACAAACGGCGGCGTGATGATGGGCAGCAGCGCCAAGAGGTTCAGCGGCCGGCGCCAGCGGGTCGCGCCACGCTCGGCGATCAGCGCGAGCGTGGTGCCGAGCGCGGTCGTCCCGGCGGCCGTGACCAGGCCGAGGAACAGTGTGTTCCAGGCCGCGCCGCAGCGGGTGCCGCCGACCAGGCAGGCCAGGCCCCAGACCCGTGGGTTGCCGATGCGCTCGGCCAGCGCGCCGAACGAGACATGCCCGGCCTCGTCGATGAACGCGCCCGCCACCGCCTTCAGCACCGGCAGTGCGACGAACAGCAGCAGCAGCGCGGCGCAGAACAACATCGCCGCAGCGACGAAGAAGTTGGCGTGGAAAAAACCCAGCCGCGCGATGCCGGCCGCCGCCAGCGCGAGCAAGGCGCACAGGGCGAGCGCAGCGCCGAGGCCGAAACCCGGTTGGGTGCCGATTGCAAAGCCGGTCGCGAGCAGGCTCAACGCGCCGCCGGCGCCGCCGGCGAGCAGCAGCCAGGCCTGGCCGCGTCCGTGCAGGAACTGCCAGCCGAGTGCGGCCAGTGCGAGTGCCAGCGGCACGCACCACAGCCACGGCCGGCCGTGGCGCGCCGCCTGGACCAGCCCGCCGGCCGAATCGGCGCCGTCGAACACACCGGGCAGCAAGCTCCACAACGAGCGGTCGGCGTTGAAGTACCACGGCAGCAGCACGAAGGACAGCGCGCCGAGCAGCAGCCACGCGCCTTCGGCGGCACGGGCGCGTTGCGCGCTGCGAGCGATGCTCACCCGGCGCAGCCCGTCACTTGGGGCTTGAGTTGACTTCCTTCTCCCACTTCGCGATCAGTCGCTTGCGCTCGGTGCTCGCACCATACTTCGCGTAGTCGTAGTCGATGAAGCGGATCTTCTTGAAGTCGGGCACACGCGGGTCGATCGGCGTGGCCTTGTTGGACGGCAGCTGGAACTGCCGGGCAGCGGCGCCGAACTGTTGCGCCTGCGGCGTCAGCGCCCATTCGTAGAACCTCTTCGCCTGCTCGAGGTTGCGCGCGCCCTTGATGATGCTCATCGAGCCGATCTCGGCGCCGGTGCCTTCGGCGGGAGTCACCGTCTCGACCGGGAAGCCCTGCAGCTTCTCGCCCGGGCCGTCGTGCACAAAGCTGATCGAGACCGCCGTTTCGCCGCGCGCGACCGCCTTGATCGGCCCGGTGCCCGAGCGTGTGTACTGGCCGATGTTGCGATGCAGCGCCTTCATGTAGTCGAAGGCCTTGTCCTCGCCCATCAGCTGCACCAGCGTCGCGACCATCGTGTAAGCGGTACCGCTCGAGGCCGGGTTGGCGACCTGAATCTCGCCCCTGTACTCGGGCTTCAGCAGGTCGGCCCAGCTGCGTGGCACCGCCATCTTCTTCTTCGCCATCAGCTCGGTGTTGTAGCCGAAGCCGAGCGGCCCGCTGTAGATGCCCACCGTCTTGTAGCCCGACTGGCGCGCCTGTTGCTGGGCCCACGGGTGCAGTTCGGCAAGGGCAGGCGACTTGTACTCGAGCGAGATGTCCTGCTCGGCCGCCTGCAGGTGCGGGTCGCCGGTGCCGCCGAACCAGACGTCGGTCTTCGGGTTCGCGCGCTCGGCGATCAGCTGCGCCAGCGCCTCGCCCGACCCTTTGAGCGTCATGTTGACCTTGACGCCGGTCGACTTGGCGAACACGGTCTGGATCATGTTGCACCACTCGGCCTGCACCGAGCAGATCACGTTGACCTGGCCCTGCTGCGCCAGCGTGGGGGTCGTGACGGCGACGGCGAGTACGGCGGCGATGCGGATGCGTGTCATGTTCCGGTCTCCTGCGGTGCGGCCATCCTAGCCGCCGCCGATGGCGCCGCCGCTTCGGGACTACCCGTCGTCGACGTTGACGTTCAGCCGAAACTTCGGCATCATTCGGATGAAACTAAATTACATCGCAGCACCCAGCATGTCCTTCGATCTTGTCTTTTTCGGCGGTACCGGCGACCTGACCTGGCGCAAGCTGATGCCGGCCCTGTTCCAGGCGTTTCGACACGGCAAGCTGCCACCGGGCGGGCGCATCCTGTCGGTCGCGCGCGACGAGCAGAGCGACGAGAAATACCGCACCTGGCTGAGGGACCGCTTCCAGGACGTCGAAGACCACAAGCGCCCGAGCGACGAAGAGTTCGCACGTTTTGCCGAGCTGGTGCACTACCGCCGCATGGACCTGTCGCAGCCGGGCGACTACCTCAAGCTGAAGAAGTGGCTCGACGATCGTGGCGCCGATGTCTCGATCCTCTACCTGGCCACCAGCCCGCACCTGTTCCCGCAGATCTGCGAGCAGCTCGGCGTCGTGGGCCTGAACGGGCCGAACGTTCGCGTGGTGCTGGAAAAGCCGCTCGGCCACGACCTCTCGAGCGCGCAGGAAATCAACCGGGTCGTGAAGTCGGTGTACAGCGAAACGCAGGCCTTTCGCATCGATCATTACCTGGGCAAACCGTCGGTGCAGAACCTGTCGGCGCTGCGCTTCGGCAATGCGCTGTTCGAGCCGCTGTGGCGCCGCGAAAGCATCGCCAACATCCAGATCACGATCGCCGAGACGCTGGGCGTGGGCACCCGCGGCGACTTCTACGACCGCACCGGCGCCTTGCGCGACATGGTGCAGAACCATGCGCTGCAGCTGCTGACCATGGTCGCGATGGAACCGCCGTCGCGCAACGACGCCGACGCGATCCGCGACGAGAAGCTGAAGGTGCTGCGCTCGCTGAAGCCCTTCACCGACGAGAGCGTGATGCGCGACGTGGTACGCGGCCAATACCGCAAGGGCACCGCCGACGGCAAGCCGGTGCCCGGTTACCTCGAAGAGCCCAAGGTGCCGGCCGACAGCCACACCGAAACCTTTGTCGCGTTGCGCACCGAGGTGCAGAACTGGCGATGGGCCGGCGTGCCGTTCTACCTGCGCACCGGCAAGCGATTGGCTGCGCGTGATGCCCAGATCGTCGTCAACTTCAGGCCGACGCCGCACAGCATCTTCCCGGGTGTGAACCAGCCCAACAAGCTGGTCATCAAGCTGCAGCCGGAAGACGGGCTCGAGCTGCACCTGATGGCGGCCAAGGGCGCCGGCCAGTCGGAAGCGCTGTCGCCGGTGTTCCTCGACCTCGACTTCGACAAGGCGTTTGCCGAGAACCGCGTCGGTGGCTACGAACGCTTGCTGCTCGAAGCGATTGCCGGGCGCCTGAACCTGTTTGTCCGCAGCGACGAGCAGGAGCAGGCCTGGCGCTGGGTCGAGCCCATCCTGCACGCGTGGAAACGCGACGACGAAGCGTCGGGCGGTCCACGGCCTTATGCAGCGGGCACCTGGGGCCCGGCCGCGGCGAGCGCGCTGGTGGCGCGCGACGGCTTCGCCTGGGCCGAAGAGCAGTGACCATGCTCGATCGCATACGCGCATCGATCCCCGCACTGCCGCCGGCCGAGCAGCGCGTGGCGAAGCTGGTGCTGCTGGATCCGCGCAGCTTCGCGAGCCTTCCGGTCACCGAGCTGGCCGAGCGTTCGCATGTCAGCAAGCCGACGGTGGTGCGCTTTTGCCGCAGCGTGGGTTACGACGGCCTGGCGGACTTCAAGCTCAAGCTCGCCGGCAACGTCAACGAAGGCGTGCCCTTCGTGCACCGCTCGGTCGACGAGGACGACAAACCGGGCGACGTGATCGTCAAGGTGATCGACAACGCGGTGTCGGCATTGCTCAAGTATCGCAACGATGCGACCAACCATGCGTTCGAGCGTGCCATCGTGGCACTGTCCGAAGCCGGCAAGACGGGGCGGCGGGTCGAGTTCTATGGTGTGGGCAATTCGGGCATCGTGGCGCAGGATGCGCAGCACAAGTTCTTCCGCCTCGGCATCAATACCGCGGCGGTCAGCGACGGCCACATCCAGGTGATGAGCGCGACGATGCTCAAGCCGGGCGACTGCGCCGTGATCATCAGCAACTCGGGGCGCAGCCGCGACCTGCTCGACGCCGCCGACATCGCGCGCAAAAAGGGCGCGACGACGATCCTCATCACTGCGAGCGGCTCGCCGCTAGCGCAGACGGCGCAGGGCACGAACCAGATCCTGCTCGGCGTCGACCACCCGGAAGACTTCGACCGCTACAGCCCGATGGTGTCGCGCCTCTTGCACCTGATGGTGATCGACATCCTGACCACCGCGGTCGCGCTGCGCCTGCCCGGCGAGTTGCGACCGATGCTGCAGGAGATCAAGAAGAACCTGCGCGCCAAGCGCTACGCGCAGCCGCGAGAAGATTGAGTGTCATCCCGGCGAACGCCGGGATCCACTGCATCAGGCCGCGCTACCCACCGAGTGGACCCCGACTTTCGTCGGGGTGACGGCTGCGAGCGAAGCCGCTTCGAACCCCAACAGCGCATCGACGCCGTACAGCTTGGCCAGCGCAACCAGCTTGGCCGGCGCGTTGCGGACGCCGAAGCCCTTGCCCCAGGCTTGCGACAGCCGGCGGCATTCGAGCAGCAGCGCGACCGCCGCCGAATCGAACTGCTGCAGCCCGGACGCATCGATGACCACGCCCGGGTCGGCTTCACGCTTGAGCGCCTGCGCGAGCATGCGCAAGGCGTCGCGCGCTTGGACTGCGGTGATGGTCGCGGGCAGCAGCAGCATCGTCGTCAGCTGCGTCCGCCGGCGGCCTTGTTCTTCTCGGCCAGTGCCGAGATCAGGCCGTCGATGCCCTTGGCGCCGATCTCCTGCGCGAAGCTGTTGCGGTAGTTCTCGACCAGCCACACACCCAGCACATTCACGTCGTAGATCTTCCAGCCGCCGGGCGTCTTCTCGAGCCGGTAGTCGAGCTGGATCGGGTCGCCCTTGGCACTGCGCACCTCGGTCTTGACGACGACCTCGTTGTCGTCGGCACTGCCGCGCATCGGCTTGAGCTGGATGGTCTGGTCTTTCACTTGCGACAGGGCGCCGGAATAAGTGCGCACCAGCAGGACCTTGAACTCGTCCTGCAAGCGCTTTTGCTGTTCGGGCGTGGCCTGGCGCCAGTAGCGGCCGACCGCCGACGAGGTCATGCGCTGGAAGTTCACGTAGGGCATGACCTTCGCGTCGACCAGGGCCATGACCTTGTTGACGTCACCGGTTTGGATCGACTTGTCGGCCTTGATGGTGTCGAGCACGTCGCTCGATACCTGTTTGATCAGCGCATCGGGTGCCTGGGCGTCGGCGGCTCGCACAGCGGCGGCGCCAAAGACCAGCGCGGCGGCGGAGAGCAAGAGAGCGATTCTTCGCGAGAACATTCGGGGTCCTTTCAAGGGCGCGGCCCAGACGGGCCACGCGGTGTTTGGAGCGAGCACGAGTGGCTGAGTTCAGGCCGAGCGCCAAGCAAACGTGTCCTCGACTCAACGCGCGGAGGGGGCAATCGGCCTACTTCGGGGCCGACGCGGGCGGCGCCGCCGGGGCGGCCGACGACGCCGGAGCCGACGCTGCCGAGGCTGCTGCGGGGGGCGCTGCGGCAGGCTCTTCGGGGCGCGGCGGCTCGTCGCCGTCGTAGACCAGGCTGCGCCGGCGCTGCAGGTACGCATCGCGCACGAAGGTGTACTTGTCGAGCGCGATGTCGTCGAGCACCTTGCTGGCTCCCAGCAGCCCGGCACGGGTATTGACGATTTGCAGCGCGGTGATTTCGGTGCGCACCGCGCCCGATCGGATCACCAGCGCCGGCGTGACCGCGCGGTCGAGCGGCATCGCGAACGACTCGCGCACGCTCGAGGGCCCCAGCAGCGGCCAGACGATGTAGGCGCCCTGCCCGACACCCCAGACGCCGAGTGTCTGCCCGAAGTCTTCATAGTGGTGATCGAGGCCGAACTCGCTGGCGATGTCGAGCACGCCGCCGAGCCCGAACACGGTGTTGGTGCCGAAGCGCACCAGGTCTTCGAAGCCCGCGTTCAGCTTGCCTTGCAGCAGGTTGTTGACCGCCGACCAGGCGTCGGCCGCATTGGCGAAGAAGTTGTCGACGCCACGGCGGATCGGTTGCGGCACGATGTTGCTGTAGCCGGTGGCGACCGGCTTCAACAGCTTCTCGTCGAGTGCTTCGTTGAACGAGAAGACCTTGCGGTTCCATTTTTCCCACGGGTCCAGGCGGTCGCCGGCGCTCTTGGCGCCGAATGTCGAACAGCCCTGCAGCAAGCCCGCGCTGCACAACAGCGCGCTCAAGACAGCCGCACGACCCAGGCTTTGTGGTCTCATTTCTTGGTTCCTCCCGCGGGCGCCGCAGCCGGGGCCGGGGGCGCGCCTTCGGCAGCCTTGTTGAACAGGAACTGGCTGATCAGGCTTTCGAGCACGACAGCCGACTGGGTCTGCTTGATCATTTCGCCGGCAGCGAGGTTCTTCTCTTCAGCACCCGGCTCGATGCCGATGTACTGGTCGCCGAGCAGGCCGGCGGTGAGGATGCGGGCCGACGAGTCGCGCGGGAATGCCACGCCCTTTTCGATCTCCATCGTCACCAGGCCCTGGTAGGTCTTGTTGTCCAGCCCGATCGACGTCACGCGGCCGACGGTGACGCCGGCGCTGCGCACCGGCGAGCGGGCCTTCAGGCCGCCGATGTTGTCGAAACGCGCCGTCACGGTGTAGGTGTCGCGGTTGCCGAAGCTCGCCAGGTTGGCCGCCTTCAGCGACAGGAACACGAGGCCGGCGAGGCCGAGCAGGACGAACAGTCCGACCAGCGTTTCAATGCCTTTTTTTGTCATGGTCTCGTTTCTCTCAAGCCGTCGAAAACATCAGCGCGGTGAGCACGAAGTCCATGCCCAGCACGGACAGCGACGAAATCACCACGGTACGGGTGGTCGCGTAGGCCACACCCTCGGGCGTGGCTTCGGTCTCGTAGCCCTGGTAGAGCGCGACCGCAGTGCAGATGATGCCAAACACGAAGCTCTTGACGATGCCGTTGCCGACATCGCGCCAGACATCGACCCGCGACTGCATGATCGACCAGAAGTTGCCTTCGTCGACCCCGAGCAGCAGCACCGCGACGACGTAGGCACCGAGGATGCCGACCGTCGAAAAAAGGATCGCCAGCAGCGGCATCGAGACCACCCCGCCGATGAAGCGCGGCGCGAGCACGCGGCTCTTGGTGTCGATCGCCATCATCTCCATCGCAGCGATCTGCTCGCCGGCTTTCATGAGGCCGATCTCGGCGGTGAGCGAGGTGCCCGCGCGGCCGGCGAACAGCAGCGCCGCAACCACCGGGCCGAGCTCGCGCACCAGCGAGAGGTTGACGATCAGGCCCAGCGATTCGGTGGCGCCGTAGGTGACGAGCGCGTAGTACATCTGCAGCGCGAGCACGAAGCCGACCGCCATGCCCGACGCGAGAATGATCAGCAGCGACAGGTTGCCGATCGCGTGGATCTGCGTCACGACCAGCCCGAAGCGGCGCAGCGCCGGCGGGATGGCGCGTACCAGGTCGGCGAAGAAAAACGCCGCATGACCCAACGAGCGCAGTGCCGCCAGCGTGCGCGCACCCAGCAGCGAAATGGCGTTCATGCGCCCTGCCCCTGGACCACGCCGAAGTCTTCGGCAAGCGGCTTGGCCGGGTAGTGGAACTTGACCGGGCCGTCGGGCTCGCCGCGCACGAACTGGCGCACCTCGGGGTCGGTCGAGTTCATCAGCTGGGCCGGTGTGCCCTGCGCGACGATGCGTCCGCCGGGCGCGGCCATCAGGATCACGTGGTCGCTGATCGCCATGCACTCGGGCACGTCGTGCGACACCACGAGCGAGGTCGCGCCGGTCACGTCGTTCAAGGTGCGGATGAGGTTGGCCGCCACGCCCATCGAGATCAGGTCGAGGCCGGCGAAGGGCTCGTCGTACATGATCAGCTCGGGATCGAGCGCGATCGCGCGCGCCAACGCGATGCGTCGCGCCATGCCGCCCGACACCTCGGAAATTCGCAGGCCGGCCGCGCCGCGCAAGCCGACCGCGTTGAGCTTCATCAGCACGATGTCGCGGATCAGCGACTCGGGCAGGTCGGTGTGCTCGCGCAGCGGAAAGGCGACGTTCTCGAACACCGACAGGTCGGTGAACAGCGCGCCGAACTGGAACAGCATCCCAAGCCGGCGGCGCAGGCGGAACATGCGCTCCTTGTTGCGCGGATCGACCACCTCGCCGTCGAAGCGCACCTCGCCCGAGTTCGGCACGTTGCTGCCGCCGATCAGGCGCAGCAGCGTGGTCTTGCCGCAGCCCGAGCCGCCGAGAATCGACGTCACCTTGCCGCGCCCGAAGCTCAGGTTGATGTCGTTCAGGATCATGCGGCTGGCGTCATAGCCAAACGTCACGTGATCGATCTCGATCAGGTTGTCGGATTTCAAAACGGAGGTCGGCGGCCGAGTGGCCGCGAAGATTGGTTCCGGGCAATTCTCGCATGCAAGAGGCGCAGCATACGGGACTACCCTGAGAGGCGTTGTAGCGAGGTCAAACGCAAGAAAAAAGGGGCTTCGGTGAAGCCCCTTTTCGGGTTGCGCGGAGTGAAGCGGGCCGTGGATCAGTTCAACGGGCGCCAGTAGATCCGTTTCCACGTCGCCGGGGTGTCAGGGGGGGGAGGACACGGCGGGGTTGGGCAAGTGCACACCGACGGGGGCGCGCACGGCGGCGGCGGCTTCTTCTCGGGAACCACCGGATTCTGGATGGTCTTGTCCGACATGCGAATCAGTGCGCGCTTGCCTTGAAGCGTCACCACGATGACAGGTCGGCTCGCCAGCGCGCCCCCGAGGAAACTGCCGGCGTCGAAGAAGTCGCTGCCATCAGGCACAGACCCGCCGGAGCTGGCGTCCAAGGCAAAGAACCAGCTGCTCCCGCCCGGCTCGCATTTCAGGTTGGTGGGTACGTTCACGGAGTACGCCAAGGTACCCCCGGCGGTGAGGGCGGCGGTGGTAGTCATCCGGCCGTTGGTGAGGCGCGTGTCAGCGGGCAAGTCGATGTACCAGCCGCGTTTGGCACTGATGTCCACGGCGTTGTTCGTGGTGGCATAGCTGTTCCGCATCGACACATAAGTCGTCGACTGGCACACAAAATTCCCGTCGCCACCACCCGTAGGACAATTGCTGCCGTTCGTGCCACGAATGGTCGGCAGCGAAGGACTCAGGTTCGCCGTGTCGTCGATGATGCCGTACTGGGTTTGCCGCTGTGTTGCCCAGCTGTTGACGCCTGTGTTGCCAGGCACATCTGCGTCCGCCAGATAGCGGCCCGTGCCCACGTAGACGTAGAGTTTGCTGCTGCTCCCGCTCACCGGGCCGACGGTGGGGGGCACGGTCACGGGCTGATAGTTACCGGACCCATCCGTCAGGTTGGCGATCTTCACCACGGCGGAAGTGTTCAGGTCGAAGCGCCACACGTTGCCCAGAAGGTCTCCACCGTACACATACCGAACCACCGCGTCGGGGGCGTCATTGGCAAGGCGAGACAGATGGGCCAGGCCTGACGGGTTCGTGCTGTCTCCCACTCCGGTCGTCATCGTCGCCAGAGTCGTGCCCGTCGCGGGATCCAGGACCCACACATAGCCCTTGCCGTCGCCGTTGCCGCCGGGCCCGCTGTTGCCGTTCCCATATCCCGATGCAACCACGACCCGCCACCCGGATGCGGTGTTGACGATCAGCGGGGTGCCAAACGAATAGCCCATGTTGGCCGGGACGGCGGGCATGAACTCCCACTTCACCTTGGCCGCCGCAGCAGCCTCGGTCGCAGCCGCATAGTCGGTGACGTTCAGCGCGTAGTAGCCGGCTCCCCCTTTTCCGAGACCACCGACAAGCAGACGCATGCTGCCGATGTCGGTGATAGCGGGTGTCCCGTCGACGAAGTACTTGTGGTCGTAGCTGAGGCTGGCCAGCTGCGCGAGCTTGCGATGGAGCAGCCTGGGCACATAGGCCCACAATTCCTGACCCTTGGTGGGGCCTGAGTTCCGCCCGTCGAATACGTGAAGCATGCCGTCGTTAGCACCCTGGTAAATGATGGGCGTGGTGGGCGATCCCGAATAGGTGGCGACAACCGGTTCGGCGTTGATGATGTCGCCGAGCACGAACTGCCGCGGGCGATACACAGGCAGCGTGGCAGGCGGGACAATTGCCTCCCCGCTTCGGTCACCCCGCAGGTAGTCGATCACGCCTGCCGTCAACGGGGTCGCCCCCGACGTATCGAAGGTCCCCAAGTTGGCTGCGGTGAACGCGCCGCCGTTGCTGCCGTTGAATGACACGATCTTTCGCTGTGTCGGGGCAAGGGCTTGGAGCAGGTCGCGGGCCTTCCAAAGTGCAGGCTCGACCCTCAAGCCTGTCAGGGTGTCCATCGAGTACGCTTCCAGCTCGCCGTACCACGATCCGGATTGGTAGCTGGAGGCATAGCCAATGCTGTCGACCGTGATCTGGGCGTTCGACACGGCCACGGCGGACGCGGCAGCGTCCTTGTCGAATGCGTCGGCAATGACTCCCTTGAAGGCTGCGGTCAGGCTGGCCGTGTCGTCGGCGGTGAGGAACTTGCCCCCGCCCTGGGTTGCCGCTCTTTGCATCAACGGATCGTTCTTGACCTGCCGCTCGGCAAATCCGATCATGTAGGTGCGCAGGTTATTCTTATATGGCGGCGTCGCCGGAACGGTGATGGGGACCGCCGGCTTCGGCAGATTGGGACGCAGGTCGACGTCGTACAAGGCCTTGGCCACGTCGTCGAGATAGTCCGACCCCGCGCTTTCGTAGCTCTGCCCTATTTTCCTGTCGTAGTTGCTGGGGGTGCCGCCGCCGACGCAGCTGGCGGAATTGACTCCGCTGCAATCGCCGTCGTAGTCGCGCAAGTAGGTGTTGCCCGCGAAGTTCTGATCGCCCTGTGGCCGGCCATCAGTCATCATGAAGACGTAGGAGCGTTGGCACCAGTACTGGATCGGCCGGGATGGTGTGCCGGTCGACGGTGTAAGGGGGGGGGCATCACTGGTGACGCTGCAGCTGGGTGCGCCGTTGAGGCAGGAGTTTCTCGCGGTGTCCCCGGGCCCCCCCGATTGGCGCAGAAAGGCATCGATGTCGATGTTGGTGAACCCTCCCGCAGAGACATTGCCGCTCCAGCCGGTGGCCATGTACCGCCCGATGTCGGCCAGCGTTTCCGCCAGTGGCGTGTTGCCTGTGGGTGTCAGGGTATCGATGGCGGTCTTGATGTCTGCGACCTTGGGGGCGCTGATATCACCCATGCCGGTCTTGGCCGCCGGCGCGACCAACATACCACCGTTACCGTTGTTGTAGGTACTGAGTCCGAGCCGCGATGCCGCCGTGGTCGTGCCGTTGATGAAAAGCGGCAAGGCGTCAATGGCAGCCTTCGATGCTGTCTTCGCAATCTGCATCCGCTGCAGGACGGTTCCACCCGCCAACACGGCCGCGGCGCTCAGCTTCTTGCGATCGGTCCAGCCGGTCCCCGGGTGGGAGTCATAGGTACCGAAATACCAATTCAGATAGTGCCCGGTGTACTCCGCCGGCAGATAACTGCCCACCGGGCTGAACAACCTGGCCAGGTATACCCCGGCATTGTTGAAGCAACGTTTGCCGGCCGGCGCAACCGGGACCACCGTGCCATGGGTGTACGGGCCGGAGCCGCCCGCGGTGAAACGCGGAACTCCGGCCGAGATGTTGATGTCGATCTGCCCTGCGCTCGGTGCGATGATCTGACCAGGCGTGCAAGACGTACTCACGTCAATGGTCAGGGTGTCGCGGTACGGCGACGTCGGCACGATGTTGCTCATCGACCCTGAGTTGTCGAGCATGAACATCAGGTTCGGAGGCACGTTGTTCTTCACGGCCAGGGGCACGTCGCTGATGGGCTGCGCCATCGACCACGTCGGCGCCAATGCCACCAGAACACAGAGAACGGATCGCCGCAGCGTCGCCCAACCCCCCGAGGTGCACCGCATCGAAGATCCCATGTTCATACTCCTGTATCCGATTCGACCAAAAGCCTTCGACCTAGCCCGCCGGGCCCGAAACCATCACCTCGTAGAACCCATCCGTGCCGCGGGGCCCGCGCACGCGGATCACAACGCGGTAGCGCACGGCAATGCCGGCCGCAGTCGTCGCTGGCGACAACGGCGTGGTTCTCGGCTCGTATTCGCACTTGGCGCGAATGTCGTTGATGTCTGTCAGGTCCGGTGCGCTGGGGCCGCACATGCGCTCGATGACGTACTGAATGCGGTAGGTGCCATCGTCCGTCGCGCAGGCGTTGACATCGATAACGCCGCCATCTGGATGAATGCATGTGACCCCGCCGTCCCAGTTGATTGCGCTCGGAATGCCCCGCGAATCGAGCGCTGTGGCCCGCAGTGGCAGGTAGCGGTTGGCTGCCGCCGTGTTGCCTCCTCCACCGGGCACGTTGTTGAGCAGCCAAGTCATCGACTCCGTGACGGCGCGGTCCGATGCCTGGGCCGCAGCCTGCTGGAACGAAAAGTTGCCGGAGATCACGTTGCTGGTATCGGCTGCGCGCATGACCCCGAGCCCGGCCAGGAACAACAGTCCAAGCACGATGATGGCCACCAGCAGCACCATGCCGCGCTGCCTGCTCGCTGACGCCAGATGACGCCGCCGCCCGCGGGGCGGTATGGATGCGATGTTCATCAGTTGTTCCATATGACGTTGCGCAGAGGTATCACCGCCTGGTGCACCCGGTAGCTGTAGTTCTTCCAGTTCCGCCCCGCGGGCACGGCAACGTCGCGGAGGTCGATCACGGGCGTTTGCGCGTCACTGAACGAACACGGGCCGTTGTTCACGATGCCTGCCTCGTTGGTGCACGACGCCGCCGTCACGTCGCCCGTGCCCGGCTCCCTGGAGCGCACGACGATGACCACACGCACGGCCTTGATTCTTCCGCCATTCAAGGCGGTGGGGGCCGTCCATGTGAGACCGGTCGCATCGACCCAGGACGTGACTGCGTCGTCGGCGCCGGTGTTGCTGAGGCCGTATTGCGCGTGCATGAGGACAACGTCGGTGGCAAGCGCGCTCACCCCGGCGGGGAAACTCAGCGGATTCTCGGTGCAACCCCCAGTCGGGTCGCCCAGGAATGCGTTGTACTGGAGCAGGGCTCCGCACTTCACCTTGAAGGCCTGCTGCACAAAGTCCGTACCCATGCGGCTCACCGCCGCGGGCCCGTAGACCGGTGGCACAGAGGGCGTGACGAAGCCGTACTTGACGGGGTTGGCAAAAGCGGTCGCCGGGGTCGTAGGGTTGTAGCCCGTGACGTCGTTGCCGGCGCGTTGGAGGGACTGGCAGGCCGTCGCATTGTTGCCACACGACGCCAACCCCGCCAGATCCGTCGGCGCCGCCGTCACCTGGAACAAGGTGCAAGGCTGGCCGGAGCCGGGTGCTCCAATCAGCGCCACGTCACCGTTTTTGATGGAGCCACCCCGACTCACCAGCACGTCGGCCCCGGCATTGGCCATGGAATCCATCAGGGGCATCACCCCCAATGAACCGGCCGCATTCGATCCCGAAAACACAATCGTGTCCGAGAGCTTGTCGGTACCGCCGTCGATGATTCGGACCGGCAGGAACACCGCGTCGTTGGACTTGGTGGCGCCGTTGTTCCATGCGTTCAACGTGGTGCACAACAACTGCCCGCCGCTGAACATCCCGGCCCCGGCCGAGCGGCCGGCACGGTCGATGAGCGACAGCGCAATCTGGGCGCTGCCCTGCGCGGCGGCATTCGAGCCCACGATCCGGAATTGCCGCCCCATGGTCAGGACGGTGCCCGTGATGGCGAGCGTGAGAACCAGGCCGACGGCAAGCGCGACCATCAACTCGATCAGCGTGAAGCCTCGCTGGCGGCCGTGCACCGAGCCGGCACGTGGAGCGATCGACGGCTTCATTGTCCCTGTACCTGGCTTGTGACTGCGAGGCGTTGCACCGGGCCGTTGAGCCCGTTGCGCCAGCACAGGTTCACCGTCACGTTCCAGATGTCCGCCCCGGGCGTGACAACACTGGTGACAATGACCTGCTGCTGCGCTGCCGCCGCGTTGGGCAGCACTCTGGCGACCTCGCTGAGCCAATCCGTAATGACCACATTCGTGGAGGCAGCGCCCAACGGCGCACATACCGGGCCAGTCGGGTGATGCTGGTACACGGCCGCATTCGTCCGGTCGGCAATCAACATCCGCCCCACCAATTGGTCGGCCAGGAAGGTGGCGTCGGCGCGCAACTGGGCGTCGGTCGAAAGACGAACGGCCGTGCCCTGCAAGCCAACCAGCGCCAATACGCCGAAGGCAAACACCAGCAAGGACACCAGGATTTCGATCAAGGTGAAACCACGCTGGCGACGCGGCACGCCTGAGATGCGGTAGGGGCGGCGAGTACGCAACATCAGCACCTCCGAGGGTCGCCGGCCGTCGTGACAGCCGGGTTGCACATGCGAATCAGGCCGCCACCGAAGATGTTGATCTTTCGGGTGTCGCTGCCGGTGACGCCACCGGACACCGTGACCTCGGCGAGTTGAGTGCTACTCGAGTCGACCAACCCGGTCGGGAGGAAGGTCACGCTGCTGCTGGTGTTGCCCGACGTGGCCGTGGTGCCGGGCGAGTCCGCATCGGAGCGCCTGCGAAGCACCTCGTCGGCAGAAGTCTTGATAGCCCAGCCCGAGCCCGTGCCGGTGAGGACAAATTTGATCGGCGCGTTTCGCCTGACCGCATCCGCACGTGCCTGGTTCAGCCCGTTGATGATGGCTTCGGCGCTGCTGCGGACGCGATAGTTCGCGACCATTTGCTGGAAGCCCGGCACTGCCAGACCGGCAGCGATGGCGATGATGGCGACCACTGTCAGCAGCTCGATGAGTGTGAAACCACGCACCCGCGACTGGATCATGCCTGGCCTCAACATATGTCGCTCGATCGCTTCAGCCAGCAGGTCGCGGGCACGGTGGCGCCCGGAAAGGCGGTGGTTCGCTTCGCGTCGAGGTGGTCTATCGTGAATTCGTAGCCCGACATGTTGGCGGCGGTCGTACCGGTGGCGGTGACCAGAAACTTCTGATTGGCGTCCGTGCCGGTGCCCAAGCTGCAGGTGTAGGTGAACGATGGGCTGGTGAGGGTTAGACCCCCGCAGCCCGTGCCCGCCGCGTCGGCGTATGTGCGATTGTTCTGATACCACTGCTCCAGATTGACTCGCCACGTGGCCAGAGTGCCGGTGGCGTCAGCGAGCTTTCCGCGTCGGATGTAGTCGGTGTAGGCCGGGATGGCAATGGCGGCCAGGATGGCGACGATCGCGAGCGCAATCATCAGTTCGATCAAGGTAAAACCCTTGGCGCGACGAGCGCCGCTCCGCAAGGCGAATCGGCGTGGTCGGGCGAACGTCATGGGCGCACTCATCTCACGGTATTGGTGGGTTGAGACGAGTGTGTCAGGGCCGCACCGCGTCGCGCAAGCCGCCGCTGCTGCCGAAGACCCGAACGGTCGATTTGCGCGAACGAACGGACGCTGCGCCCTCAGCCCCTCAGCGAGGCAAGTCGCTCGCCCCCATCAGGAACCCATCAACCGCCCGCGCCGCCTGGCGGCCTTCGCGGATCGCCCACACCACCAGCGACTGGCCGCGCCGCATGTCGCCGGCGGCGAACACCTTGTCGCTGCTGGTCGCGTAGCCGCCGATGAAGTCAGTGGTGGCGCGGGCGTTGCCGCGCGCGTCCTTCTCGACCGCGAACGCATCGAGCACGCTCGCGACCGGGCTCACGAAGCCCATCGCCAGCAACACCAGCTCGGCAGGCAGGATCTGCTCGCTGCCCGGAACCTCGACCATCTTGTGGCCCTGCCATTCGACCCGCACCGCCTTCAACGCCTTGACCTTGTTCTTGTCCTTGCCCTCGCCGCCGATGAACTCCTTGGTCGCGATCGCGAACTCGCGCTCGCAGCCTTCTTCGTGGCTCGACGAGGTGCGCAGCTTGATCGGCCAGTAGGGCCAGACGAGCGGCTTGTTCTCCTGCTCCGGGGGCATCGGCAGCAGCTCGAACTGGGTCACGCTCGCCGCGCCGTGGCGGTTGCTCGTGCCCACGCAGTCGCTGCCGGTGTCGCCACCGCCGATCACGACGACGTGTTTGCCGTCGGCGCGCAACTGGCCCTTGACCTTGTCGCCCGCATTGACCTTGTTCTGCAGCGGCAGGAACTCCATCGCGAAGTGGATGCCTTCGAGCTCGCGCCCCGGCACCGGCAGGTCGCGCGACTGTTCGGCGCCGCCCGCGAGCAGCACCGCGTCGAACTGTTCCTTCAGCTGCTCGGGGCTCACGATCTCGGCCGCGTGGTTGGTGACCCTGCTGCCTTCGGGCAAGTGGCCGACCAGCACACCGGTGCGGAACACCACACCCTCGGCGCGCATCTGTTCGACCCGCCGGTCGATGTGGCTCTTCTCCATCTTGAAGTCGGGAATGCCGTAGCGCAGCAGACCGCCGATGCGGTCGTTCTTCTCGAACACCGTCACGGTGTGGCCGGCGCGCGCGAGCTGCTGCGCCGCCGCCAGCCCGGCCGGGCCGGAGCCGACCACCGCGACCGTCTTGCCGCTGCGCGACTTGGCCGGTCGCGGCGCGACCCAGCCTTCTTGCCAGGCCCGGTCGATGATCGCGTGTTCGATGCTCTTGATGCCCACCGGGTCGTCGTTGAGGTTCAGCGTGCAGGCCTCTTCGCACGGTGCCGGACAGATGCGGCCGGTGAACTCGGGGAAGTTGTTGGTCGAATCGAGAACCGCGAAAGCATTGCGCCAGTCGTCGCGGTACACCAGGTCGTTGAAGTCCGGAATGATGTTGTTGACCGGGCAGCCGTTGTTGCAAAACGGAATGCCGCAGTCCATGCAGCGTGCGCCCTGGATCTTCGCTTCCTCCGCCTTCAGGCCGACGATGAATTCCTTGTAGTGCTTGACGCGGGTCTCGACGGGCGCGTAGCTCTCTTCGACGCGCTCGTATTCCATGAAGCCGGTGACTTTTCCCATGATCTGATTGCTCTTTCGATTACTTGGCAGAGACCGTCTTGGCCTTCTTGTCGGCCAGCTTGGCCTTCGCGATCGTGTCGCCGGCTTCCTTGGCCGCATGCAACTCGCCCAGCGCGCGTTTGTATTCGTTCGGGAACACCTTGACGAACTTGCTGCGCGACTCGGCCCAGCGGTCGAGGATGTCGCGCGCGCGCAGGCTGCCGGTCCACTTGTGCTGGTCTTCGATCAGCTTGCGAAGCAGCACCTCGTCGGCGGTGGCCTTGTGCCAGATCGCGCGGTCGACACTGGCCTCCTGCTCCTTCGCGCTCAAGACCTTTTCGAGCGTCACCATCGAGGTGTTGCAACGCTCGGCGAATTTGCCGTCTTCGTCGTAGACATAGGCAATGCCGCCACTCATGCCGGCCGCAAAGTTGCGCCCGGTCTTGCCCAGCACGACCACTGTCCCGCCGGTCATGTATTCGCAGCCATGGTCTCCCGTGCCTTCGACCACCGCGGTGGCACCCGACAGGCGCACCGCGAAACGCTCGCCGGCGACGCCACGCAGGAAGGCTTCGCCGCTGGTCGCGCCGTACAGCACGGTGTTGCCGACGATGATGTTCTGGGTCGCGTCGCCGCGGAAGTCGATGCTCGGACGGATCGCGATGCGCCCGCCCGACATGCCCTTGCCGGTGTAGTCGTTGGCGTCGCCGATCAGGTAGAAGGTGATGCCCTTGGCCAGGAAGGCGCCGAAGCTCTGGCCGCCGGTGCCTTCGAACTGGATGAAGATGGTCTGGTCGGGCAGGCCCTCGGGGTGGCGGCGGATCAGCTCGCCGGACAACATCGCGCCGACCGTGCGGTTGACGTTGCGCGCCTCTTCCATGAACTGTACTTTCTCGCCGCGTTCGAACGCAGGGCGGCACTTCTCGATCAGCTTCACGTCGAGCGCGTTCGCCAGGCCATGGTCCTGTTCTTCGACCTGACGGCGCGGCACGTCGGCCGGTGCGTTCGGCAGGTGGAAGATGCGGCTGAAATCGAGCCCCTGCGCCTTCCAGTGCGAGATGCCCTTCTTGGTGTCGAGCAGGTCGGCGCGGCCGATCAGGTCGTCGAACTTGCGGATACCGAGTTGCGCCATGATCTGGCGCGCTTCTTCGGCGACGAAGAAGAAGAAGTTCACCACATGCTCGGGGCGGCCCTGGAATTTCTTGCGCAGCACCGGGTCTTGCGTGGCGACACCGACCGGGCAGGTGTTGAGGTGGCACTTGCGCATCATGATGCAGCCTTCGACCACCAGCGGCGCGGTCGCGAAGCCGAACTCGTCGGCACCGAGCAGCGCGCCGATCACCACGTCGCGGCCGGTTTTCATCTGGCCGTCGGCCTGCACGCGGATGCGCGAGCGCAGGCGGTTCAGCACCAGCGTCTGCTGCGTCTCGGCCAGGCCGAGCTCCCACGGCGTGCCGGCGTGTTTGATGCTCGACCACGGTGATGCACCGGTGCCGCCGTCGTGGCCTGCGATCACGACATGGTCGGCCTTGGCTTTCGCGACACCTGCGGCGATCGTGCCGACCCCCACTTCGCTGACCAGCTTGACGCTGACGCCGGCGCGCTGGTTCGCGTTCTTCAGGTCGTGGATCAGCTGCGCCAGGTCTTCGATCGAATAGATGTCGTGGTGCGGCGGCGGCGAGATCAGGCCGACACCCGGCACCGAGTAGCGCAGGAAGCCGATGTAGTCGCTGACCTTGCCGCCCGGCAGCTGGCCGCCCTCGCCGGGCTTGGCGCCTTGCGCCATCTTGATCTGGATCTGGTCGGCGCTGACCAGGTACTCGGTCGTCACGCCGAAACGGCCCGAGGCGACCTGCTTGATCTTCGAGCGCAGCGAGTCGCCGGCCTTCAACGCGTAGTCGGCTTCGATGACCTTCTCGCCCACGACCTCGCTGACCAGCGTGCCGTCCTTGATCGGGATGCCCTTCAGCTCGTTGCGATAACGCGCAGGGTCTTCACCACCCTCGCCGGTGTTGCTCTTGCCGCCGATGCGGTTCATCGCGATCGCGAGGGTCGAGTGCGCTTCGGTCGAGATCGAGCCGAGCGACATCGCGCCGGTCGCAAAGCGCTTGACGATCTCGCTGGCGGGCTCGACCTCGTCGACCGGAATCGCCTTGCTCGGGTCGAGCTTGAACTCGAACAGCCCGCGCAGCGTCATGTGACGGCGCGACTGGTCGTTGATGATCTGCGCGTATTCCTTGTAGGTCTCGAACTTGTTGGCGCGTGCGCTGTGCTGCAGCTTGGCGATCGCGTCGGGCGTCCACATGTGCTCTTCGCCGCGCACCCGCCAGGCGTATTCGCCGCCGGCGTCGAGCATGCTGTGCAGCACCGGATCGTCGCTGAACGCGGCCTTGTGCATGCGGATCGCTTCGTCAGCCACCTCGAATACACCGATGCCGCCGACCTGCGACGCTGTGCCGCGGAAGTACTTGTCGACCAGGCCACTCTCCAGGCCGATGGCTTCGAACAACTGCGCGCCACAGTACGACATGTAGGTCGACACGCCCATCTTGGACATGATCTTCGACAGGCCCTTGCCGATCGCCTTCACGTAGTTGTAGATCGCCTTGTCGGGGGACAGGTCGCCCGGCAGTTCCTTGTGCAGGCTCACGAGCGTTTCGAGCGCGAGATACGGGTGGACCGCCTCGGCGCCGTAACCCGCGAGCACGCCGAAGTGATGAACTTCGCGCGCCGACGCGGTTTCGACGACGAGGCCCGCCGTCGTGCGCAGGCCTTCGCGCACCAGGTGCTGGTGCACCGCCGAGAGCGCGAGCAGCGCCGGAATCGCGACGTTGTCGCGGTCCATCTGGCGGTCGCTGATGATGAGGATGTTGTGGCCGCTCTTGATCGCGTCCACCGTTTCGGCGCACAGCGATGCGAGCTTGGCTTCGACACCTTCGTCGCCCCAGGCCAGTGGGTAGGTGATGTTGAGCTCGTAGCTCTTGAACTTGCCGTGGGTGTGGCGCGCGATGTGGCGCAGCCGCGCCATGTCCTCGAAATCGAGGATGGGCTGCGGCACTTCGAGCCGCATCGGCGGGTTGACCGCGTTGATGTCGAGCAGATTCGGCTTCGGTCCGATGAATGACACCAGCGACATCACGATCGCTTCGCGGATCGGATCGATCGGCGGGTTCGTGACCTGCGCGAACTGCTGCTTGAAGTAGCGGAACAGCAGCTGCGGGCGATCGGACAGGCAGGCCAGCGGGGCGTCGGTGC
>OBEQ011791661.1_pt1 | contig 35697 bp, 22 predicted proteins | sample 1670901 | NCBI WGS metagenome assembly OBEQ01 (sample SAMEA104232315, study PRJEB22302) | groundwater metagenome | biome: forest; feature: aquifer; material: groundwater | place: USA | collected 2011-08-07 | depth 5.4 m | reverse complement strand
TCCTAATGTTGATTGTTCCTTTTTTCCTTTTTCTTTTATTTTTTTCTCAACTTGCTCAATTTCTTTACGGAGTTTATTCAATTCTGTCTGTTTTGATTGGATATCAGATTGAGCAAATCCAATCGAGGAAAAAACGAAGAATAGACCTATGAGAAGAAAAAAGTAAAAAGTTCTCATTAACGTCTTCTTAATATTTCTGTACCTTCGGGGAGGGTAAACGTACAGGAAACATCTTCGTTCAGATCAATTTTTTTATAGACGAGAGTAATACTTCTGTTTTGATCGGGGAACGAGATTTTCAGGATAGAAGGTGTTGCAACGTTGTTTCCTGAAGTCATACTTGATGTTTCCGCTTCATACAGTACTTTATCTGTTGTATCTTTTACTAAATACTTGGTTACAATGAATGTACTTGCATCAATTCTGTATTCTGCAATCGTACCATTATGACTGAATGCCATAAGGTACTCATCCTCGGTAGAGGAGAAGCGAAGAAGAGAATCTTGCTTGAATGGAAAAGCGCCCGTTAAGGCATTGAGGATTTCTTCTACCGGCATTCCGATATGAAGAATAGATACTAATGTACTTGAATCAGGTACTCCCTGAATAACATTATTTTCCAGGTTATTGTAATATTGAAACGATTGTTTGGTGAGAGCAAGAGTCCCGACATGAATGCCGAATGGTCCTCGTAAAACAAGCAAAAGCGAATCAGGCATTTTCATGGAAACGGAAAACGCGCCGCTTGTGGAAAGTTCGGGGCTTTTTACTGTGATGTTGCCTTTACCTGATAACGTTTGGATGGAAGCATTTCTTTCTTTAACACGATGCAGTACATCTTCGCCGGTGAGTTTTTGCTCTTTTACGACTGGACGAGGCGCACAACTTGCAAGAAGAATAATAATACCGAGAAAAGTTAATCGGTATAGATGATTCACAGAGAACCCCGTTCGATTTTTTCTTTCAATGCTTGGTTTGTGTTATCTAAGTCGAGAGCTTTTTTCCAATATTCCTGTGCCTTATCTTTTTGGTTCATTTTCGAGTAAATATCTCCAAGGTGCTCAAAAATAACAGAACTTTTACTTCCAAGTTCAATAGCTTTTTGTATATACGTTGCGGCTTCATCGAAATTGCCGAGTTTGAAATTAACCCAACCCATACTATCAAGGTAGGAGGTATTGTCCGGTTGTGCCGTGAGAGCTTGTTTGATCATTGTGAGGGCGCGTTGGAGATTCATTCCCCTATCTGCGAGGCTATAACCATAATTATTAAGAACGAGGTCGTTTTTAGGATTAAGACGTATTGCCCGCTCATACATCGTATCGGAATCCTGTGGGCGTTTGAGTTCATCGTAAACAAGTCCCAGAGCGCTTAGTGCATCAACACTTTTAGGATTTATTTGAATTGCATGTTCAAGAGCAAGAGCCGCATCGGATGATCGTTTCATTCGCTGGAGTGTTAAGCCTAAGATAAATTCAACGCGATAATCTTCTTTTACGTTCTTTTCAGCTTCGTTCAATACATCCAATGCTTTTTGTAATTCACCTTTATCGAACCGGATGGAGGCAATTCCTACCCAGCCATCGGGATTCCATTTTGCAAGTTCGGTTACCTTAGTATAATTGTAAATAGCAGTAGAATCATCTTTCTTCATATTAGCAATCGCGCCGAGAAACCAGTACGCCCTCCAATCACTCGAATCCTGCTTTACCATTCCTTGAAACATTTCTTTAGCAATCGGGACGACAGCAGAATCGCGTTCAACGTAGGTTATGAATACTTTGCCAAATTCTAATTGGTCATCAATAGAAAGCGTGTCTTTCGTCATTAAAAAATCAAATTGTTCACGCGCTTTTGCATAATCATGTTTATCAAGATAGGCATGAGCAATGGATGCGCGCAATACGACATTTGAAGGTTGTAGCTCGGCAAGCTCATTATAGACTTTGAGTGCATTATCAACACTATCCAATTCCATGTACACGTCGCCTAACGATTTTTTAGCTTCAGCATTGGTAGGATCAAGTTTCAATAATCCCTTCATTGCTTCAATAACTTTATCGTTTTTTCCGAGCATGCCATACGATTGAATTAATTGTATATAGATACCTTCATCAGGTCCAAATCTATCTATAATTTGCTGGCAAAGGTCTAATGATTTTAAGGGATCTTTGAGTTGCATTATAGCGGCATAATTCCGCCATGCTTCTTCCCGTGATGAGTCTTTTTTTATGATGTATTGATATTCCGTTAACGCTTCATCAAAGCGATGATTATCGGCATAGATATCAGCTAAGTTTTCCTTGAAGGTAAGATTTTCGGGTTCTAAACGGACGGTATTTTTTGCGGCTTCTATTGCCTGATCTATTTTTCCGAGTTTAGCATAATCTTTGGCTAACGCAGAATAAATAGAAGGCTCTTCAAAGAAGCGGAGTGCATCTTGATATTCTATAATAGCGGAGGCATAATCTTCTTTTTGATCAAGGGTTTGTCCGTTAAGATAACGTTCCAGAGCCTGATCGCGAAGTTCTGATTTTACGGAATCGGGCAGTTCTGATTTAGAAGAAACGTTTTTAGAACCGGAACATCCGGTGTAGAGTATTGCCGCAGATAGTGCCAAAGCGACAACTATGAGGCTGTTGAGTAGTTTAATAGTTTTCATTGAGAAAAAATATACCAATTTGAGCATTCAATCACAAGGGAGCGGGTTTATGTGTACACTAATTTGAACAATAAGGGTACCTATTGAGTTCTTTAGAGGTGTAATGGGATGTGATAGGTGTATGAGGGGGAATATTTCACACTTCCGGGTGGGGGTTAATGCATCCACATATGCCATTTGCCAAGATTCTAATGAATTTGGCAGAATGGGATAATGAAAGTGATTAATTAGATCAGATTTTTAAGAAAATATGCAGTGTAATTAAGCTATTGGGACAGTTATGAGGAGGTTTTTTCCGGTTTTGTTTATCAATAGTGAGAATTTCTATTCGTTTTTGTAATGTTTTTGAGATGGAGGGCTAATTATTTTGCATTATTTCATTGAAAAGGTGTTGTTTTAGGGTGTATTTGTGGCTCAATTATTGTAGAATTTTGAATCATGCGTAAGTACAATTTTGGACAATTAAGAACCAATACTAAGGTAAAACCATATTTTATCACTCATCAAAGAGTAAAGACATGAAGAATATAAAAACAGGCGAACTTGTAGAGTTGTACATCTCCAACGGCACGACTATAGGGAAGGTACACATGGATGGAACATACATTCATGTGCCAATGTTTTTTATTATTGATGCAACTATCGGAGATACCGTTACCGTTGAATCGGGAATTGCAACTTCTATTTATAGGCAAGAGGAAGAAACAGATTACGCATTTGCCGGCGTTCTTTAATTCCTCCAATAACGAGTACTACGTTTCAGTATTGAAATAGTATCATGGTCAATCCATAAAAATTTTATCCTCGGCTCATTATCCATTATCATTGATGAGTCATTTCATTTCTAAGAAACCAATAACAATTATTCATGCCCCGTTCTCAACTCAAACCAAGTACATTTACACTTCAATCCCGACGCGGATTATATTACGCTCTTGATGATGTTCTTCCGAATTTCTCATCGCACCCCGCTACGGAAGACCTGCAATTTTATGAAAAGATAGATCTCGTATATCGAACGATGTGCAGTATCTTGTTTAATTTTGTTCCGACATCGGGGCATCCGGGAGGAAGTATTTCTTCGGGGAGAATGGTAGAAGCATTATTGTATGACACCATGGATTATGATTTTTCCAATCCGGATAGAAACGATGCCGATATGATTTCGTATGCCGCAGGACATAAGGCAATGGGATTGTATGCAATGTGGGCGCTACGAAATGAACTTGTTCGCCTTGGCAGTAAGGAATTAAAGAATGTTCATCTTATGGCAAGTGAGCAACGCCAATTACGCTTAGAAGATTTGCTTGGTTTCAGAAGAAACCCAACACAAGAAACGCCATTATTCAAAAAGTATTCTGCAAAGGCTCTCGATGGTCATCCAACTTGTGCAACGCCGTTTATTAAAATCGCTACCGGTGCGAGCGGTGTTGGTGTTGCCGCCTCGTTCGGTTTGGCATTAGGCGCGGCTGATATATATTCCGGCAATCCGCCAAAAGTTCATGTCATTGAAGGTGAAGGGGGCATGACTCCGGGGAGAGTGCATGAAGCAATTGCTTCGGCGGCAACCACGCAATTATCGAATATTGTGCTTCATATTGACTGGAATCAAGCATCTATTGATTCCAATCGTGTTTGCCGGGAAGATGGAATAGCCGGCGATTATGTACAATGGAATCCCGTAGAACTGCTTCTTCTTCATGATTGGAATGTTGTTTATGCCTCAGATGGGCATGATATGAAACAGGTGCTTGTGGCACAGAAACTTTCTTCCATGATGGAAAATAATCAACCCACAGCCATTGTCTATAAGACAAAAAAGGGATGGCATTATGGCATTGAAGGTCGTGAGGCGCATGGAGCAGGACATAAATTTTGTTCTGATGGATACTATAATTCTCTCAAAGAATTTGAAGAAACATTTCGCGTGGAATTTCCTCGTTATACGGGCAATTCAAATCCGGTAAGTGTAGAGCAAAATTATTTCGATACGTTGATGGTAATACGAAAAGTGTTGGAGCAGAATTCAGACATTACCCGATATGCAACAAAGAAAATTACAGATGCAAAAGAACGGCTAATAAATCTGCATCGAACCAAGCGTGAACAAGCCCCATCATTGGAATCACTCTATACAAATAAAGAAATTGATGCAAGCATTATTCCTGAAGAATTAAAATTTGCTCCCGGCTCATCCGTCACGTTACGAGAAGCGCTCGGAAAATCATTAAGCATTATCAATAAAAAAACAAATGGCGCGTTATTAGCATCTGCCGCGGATTTGTTGGGTTCAACAAATGTCAGTCAAGTGAACGCAGGATTTCCACCCGGGTTTTATAATACGGTAACAAATCAGTTATCCCGTCTTATTTCAATCGGAGGAATTTGTGAAGATGCGATGGGGGCAATGATGTCGGGTGTTTCCAGCTACGGTTCACATATCGGGATTACTTCATCATACAGCGCTTTTATTGCCGCGTTAGAACATGTTGCAGCGCGTTTACACGGAATAGGTCAACAGGCAAAAACATCAGTGACAGGCGAAGCATATAATACATGGATTATGATTAATGCACATGCCGGAGTTAAAACCGGAGAGGACGGTCCTACTCATGCCGACCCGCAAGCTCTTCAACTGTTGCAAGAATGTTTCCCTGAAAAAGTTTGTATTACGCTTACACCGTGGGATCCTCAAGAAATTTGGCCATTGCTTATTGCCTCGCTTAAACTACGACCTGCGGTTCTTGCGCCATTTGTAACACGACCGGCAGAAAAGATTATTGACAGACAGGCATTGAGGCTTCCGCCACCACAAGCCGCAACAAAAGGGGTTTATGCTGTTCGATTGGCGGATAGAACGGCGGAACAGTATCATGGTACCGTTGTGCTTCAAGGGAATGGCGTAGCAAGCATTTTTATTAATGAAGTATTATCCCGCCTTGATAAAGAAGGATTAAACCTCAACATTTTTTACATTACCAGCGTAGAGTTGTTTAAATTATTGCCTGCATCGGAGCAGGAGCGATTGTTCCCCGAAGCATTAACATACGAAGCAATGGGTATTACTGATTTTACCATACCAACGATGTATCAGTGGGTGCGGAGCAATGAAGGGATTCGTCGTTCGTTGCATACCTTCCGTTCCGGTCATTATCTTGGAAGTGGATCTGCGGCAAAAGTTTTGGAAGAAGCAGGTGTGCACGGCGAGGGGCAATTTAAAGCTGTTATGGAGTATGCGAAGTATATTGCAGGTAGATAATCACATAGATATTCACTGGAATTATTGTGAGTGAGAAAATTTTTAAATACAAATTCAAAAGAAGGAAATAGAGAACGTGAAACAACAACCGTATGCATTAGTAAATCCATTAGTACTTGAGATTCAGAAACCAACTACCGATTTCAGCAGAGAAGATTTGCTGAATGTTATCGAGAAGAAACGCATTGAAAAAATTACGTTTCATTATACGGCGCTTGATGGTAAGTTGAAAGAACTGAGAATCCCGGTTATTAATCGCAAACAAACAGAGCGTATTCTTGCTGATGGTGAACGTGTTGACGGTTCTTCCTTATTTAAAGGAATGGTGGATACGTCACTTTCCGATTTGTATGTTGTGCCTTTGTACAAATCCGCGTTTCTCAATCCGTTTGATGAGACAAGTTTGGATTTTATGTGCAGGTATATAACCCGTGACGGGATTTTAGCCCCCTTTGCGTTCGATACGATCCTTCATAATGCTTCTACATTATTCAACAAAACGACGGGGCTGGAATTCCGCGCTCTTGGGGAACTTGAGTTTTTTTTATTAAGCGATCCTGCCTCACGTTCGTACGCGGCAATGAAACAACGCGGGTATCATGCCTCAGCGCCGTTTGTGAAAAGCGGGCAAATTTTAGATGAAATGGTTCGGTATATTTCTCAACTGACAGGTTCAGTAAAATACGCTCATAGCGAGGTTGGGTATGTTGAGCATGTGCGTAGTGATATGGATGAAATCAAAGATAAACTTGCCGAGCAATTGGAGATAGAATTTTTACCTGCTCCGGTTGAGGATGCGGCGGATTATTTAGTTCTTGCACGTTGGCTGATTCGGAATGTGGCTTTTAAGCATGGTTGTGTAGCAACGTTTACGCCGAAACTTGAAGAAGGAGTTGCCGGGAATGGTTTCCACGTACACATGGAAGCGACAAAAAACGGCAAAAATGTTATGTGTGAAGAAAATGGAAAACTATCCACTCAAGCGCGCTCAATCATAGGAGGGTTATGCACCTATGCCGATGCGCTAACGGCATTTGGCAATACAATTTCATCGGCATATTTACGACTTGTGCCTAATCAGGAAGCGCCGACGAGAATTTGCTGGAGCGATATGAACAGAAGCGCAATGATTCGTGTGCCGCTTGGCTGGTCGAATACGAATGATTTATCCCGGTTAATTAATCCGCAACAACAAACTGTCACCACCGAACCCGATGGCAGACAGACAGTAGAATTACGAAGCCCTGATGGAAGCGCAATCATGCATCTTCTTCTTGCCGGTATTACCATGGCGGCGCAGTGGGGATTGACCCACAACGAAGCTCGTCCGCTTGCCGATTCGTTGTACATTTCAGGGAATGTATTTCAATCATCGGATGTGTTAAAATCGTTGCCGGTGTTACCAAAGAGTTGTGTTGAATCATCCCGGATATTTTTACAGAAGCGAGAGCTGTTTGAACGTGAAGGGGTGTTTCCTTCAAGTGTTATCGAGTATGTAGCAAAGCTTTTGGATACAGAGCACGACGAAGAGATGAATAAAAAATTGGCAGATTTACCTGCCGATGATCGGCTCCATCAAACACGCAAAATCATGCATAAAGATTTGCACAAACATTAGGGACATGTAGTATGAAGGATAGTTCTCTTCCAACATCAAAACACCGGTTACCGTGGCAATTTGTTCTCTTATTCTTATTATTCGCAATAGGAATTATTACAATTGCTATTTATTATTACCAGCAACAAAAGGAAGTTATTACTCAAGAGACAAAAAATGCTCTTACATCAATTGCTGATATAAAAGTACAAGAAATTTCCAATTGGAGGAAGGAACGGTTAGGAAATGTTAACATTATTGCAGAAAATCACTACCTTGCACAATTTGTTGATGAATTTTGTTATCAACATCTTAAGCCCGAACAATATATCCTAAGAAAAAATTCTATTCTTCATTGGATGAAAGCGTTGCATACAAGCTATAGTCTGGATGCGATTTTTCTTTTTGATACAACAGGTAGAGTAGCAGTAGAATATAATCCTAAGGGTGAAAAAATAGATTCGTTTACCTATTACTGTGCGAAACAAACATTCCAAACCAAAACTGTATTTTTTTCAGATGTTTATGATGTTTATAAACCCGGTTCGGGCGATATAGATATTAATCTTTGTGTTCCCCTGAGGACAAATGATTCTTCGGACGCGATATATACGGGCGTCATAGTGTTAAGAATAGAGGTTGAAAAGACATTGTTTTCATTGCTTCAGTCGTGGCCCATACAAAGCAAATCCATGGAAACGATACTCCTCAGACGTGAAGGTAATGAAGTCGTATATTTAAATGAACTCCGGCAAATGAAGAACACTGCGCTCAATTTTCGATTTCCGATTACAGATAGTCTTCTTCCTGCGGCAAAAGCGGCACAGGGATATATGGGGATTATTGAGGGGAACGACTACCGGCATGTAGCGGTACTTGCCGCTACACGCACAATCCCGAATTCCCCTTGGTTTCTTGTCGTAAAAGAAGATATAGAAGAAATTTATGCGCCTATAAAAAAATTAGCTTTCATCATTACTTTCTTTACCGGCTTTTTCGTAATTGTTATCGGAATTGAACTCTTGTTTTTCTGGCGGCATCAGAAAAGCAGGTTTTATAAAACATTATATGAAAATGAATCGGAGAAAAATGCCTTATTGCATAAATATGAATTTTTAACAAAATATGCCAACGATTCTATTTTTCTCACCGATGACAGATATCGCATTGTTGAAGTGAATGAGCATGCCTGTGAAATGTATCAATACACACAGGAAGAATTTCTAAAACTTACAATATACGATTTGCGTACTCCCGAAGAGGCGAAGCTCATCCCTGAGCAAGTAGAAAAATTAAAAATAAAAAATGGACTTGTCTATGAGACTAAACACAGGAAAAAAGATGGTTTAATATTTCCTGTAGAAGTTAGTAACCGAATGATAGAAATAGATGGGAAAACTTTTTTTCAGGCTATTGTTCGAGATATTGCAGACCGCAAAAACAATGAACAACAGATTCTTAAACTTAATAGGTTATATGTTACGCTGGGTCAAATAAATGAAGCAATTGTTCGAACAGCGAGTAAAGATCAATTATTTAAAGATATTTGTAGAATTGCAGTAGAATATGGTCAGTTTCAATTAGCATGGATTGGCAATGTTGATGTTTCTGCGAAATCCATAATACCTATCGTTCATTATGGTTCTAACAACATATCTCTTGAAGGCATAGCTTCTTATATGGAAGGCATTTTTGATAGAGATATACCGACGATGCAAGCAATTCGCTTGAAGAAATGTATCGTTTCGAGTGATCTTCTCTCTGACCCTAAGTTAAAAGATTGGCATGAGGCAGTTGCAGAGTACGGGATTCACTCATACGCGGCAGTACCAATCTTGCTGGGCGGAAATGTCATTGCCGTATTAAATGTTTTTGCCTCGGAACAAGATTTTATTGACAAAGAAGAAATTCACTTATTGGAAGAAATTGGTGAAGATGTTTCTTTTGCAATGGAGCGTTTTGAATTTATAGAGCAACAGAATCTGTTGCAAGAACAACTCATGAAATTGCAACAAGCGGTAGCAACATCGGGAGAGATAATTTTTATTACAGATATGGATGGGAATTTCCAGTACGTTAATCCGGCGTTTACCAGATTATACGGGTATAGCCCGGAAGATGTTCTTGGCAAGGCTACGCCAAGATTGTTAAAGAGCGGGAAACAGACTCAAGAATTGTATGTTAATTTTTGGCAAACATTACTTGGAAAACATGTGTTTAAGGGGGAGCTCATTAATAAAACAAAAGAGGGCAAATTACTGAATGTAGAAGTTTCGGTAAGTCCAATAGTCGGTAGTTTGAATGAAGTGTTAGGCTTTCTGGCGATTCAGAGAGATGTTACGGAAAGGAAACAGATAGAAGAACAGTACTATCGCTCACAACGTCTTGAAAGTTTGGGTACATTAGCCGGTGGAATCGCTCACGATTTAAATAATGTTCTCGCTCCAATTATGCTTGCTGTAGAGTTGTTAAAAAAACAATATCAAGGTGGTCACAATCAATCTGTTATTGAGACGTTAGAACGTAGCGCTGTTAGGGGGAAGGGGATTATCCAACAAATTCTCACATTTGCAAGAGGGACAGATGGCGAGCGGGCGGAACTCCAACCGAAGTATGTTATCAAAGAAATAGAAAAGATTATACAAGAAACATTTCCCCGGTCTATCGAATGTCGGGATGAAATTGATAGAAACTTAAAAATGGTTGTAGGAGATGTTACACAACTCCATCAGGTGTTGTTGAATTTATGCGTGAATGCCCGTGATGCAATGCCGAATGGGGGGAGACTTACTCTAAAAGCAGAAAATCGTATCATTGACGAATCGTACCTGCAACTTCACATTGATGCTAATCCCGGAAGTTACGTTGTTCTAAGTGTTTGTGATACCGGAACCGGAATGACGCAAGAGATTCAGGGAAAAATATTTGATCCGTTCTTTACAACCAAAGAACGAGGAAAAGGAACAGGTTTAGGGCTTGCTACGGTTCACTCGATTGTGAAAAGCCATGGTGGATTTATAACAGTTCAAAGTGAACCGGAAAAAGGGAGCGTTTTTTCGGTATATCTGCCTGCGGTTATACACTCTCAGGACTTTGGGGCAAGAGCTCATGAAGAAAACCTTCCTGTAGGACATGGGGAACACATATTAGTTGTAGATGACGAAGCTTCGGTGAGAGATATTACCAAACAAACCCTTGAACTGTTTGGGTATAAAGTAAGTCAAGCGTCGGATGGGACGGAAGCAATAGCAATCTATGCAAAGAACCGTAGTTCTATTGACGTTGTATTGACCGATATTATGATGCCTATCATGGATGGATATGCAACAATGCGAGCATTGAAAAAAATCAATCCGGAACTTATTGTTATTGCCGCCAGCGGGTTAGTCGCAGATCAGGAGATTATTGAGACAACAATAGGAAAGATAGAGGCGTTTATACAAAAACCGTTTACGCCGGCAAAGTTACTTATAACGCTTGATGATTTACTTTCAAAGCGGAAAGAAAAACAAAATGAGAATTATTTGTAAGCACATACAAATTATTTGAACAAAAGAAAGTATAATAATGAACACACAAACTCTTATTCAAGAATTTTTAAAACTTGATCGCTTTGCGATGATAGGTGTCTCACGCAATCCGAAAGATTTTAGCAGGATGCTTTTTAAGGAATTAATAACGAAGGGATATGATGTTGTTCCTGTTAATCCATTTGTTTCAGAAATTGACGGGAAACGATGTTATTCTCGCGTATCTCACATTGAACCAAAAGTGAACGGGGCGCTTCTGATGATACCAAAAATCGGGTCGGAAAATTTTATTCACGAATGCGCCGATGCCGGTATTTCATTGGTGTGGCTCTATGGTATTTCGGGACCGAAAGATGTAAATCCGCAAACTCTTCGTCTATGTGATGAGCTTGGTCTTAACGTTATAGCAGGATATTGCCCGTTTATGGTGATGCCAACAACATCATGGTTTCATCAACTGCATGGCACAGTGTGGAAGATGTTAGGGAAATATCCACAGTAACTATATGAGCCAAAAGCTTTGCCCAAAAATTATACTTGAAGGAACGCGATTAACACAGAAAACGGAACTTGCGTTTGCTTTAAACGAACATCCTCGCATTGTTGGTGAGAGAAAATATAGGTATCATTCTCCCATCATCTCTGCTGAGTGGTGTGCGTTTACTAACTTTCCGTGGGGGAGGGGGATGATTAATTTTGAACCCCATGAAGAGGCTCTTGCCATGGAAACGTATGCTACATGGATGAGATTATTTGAGCTTCAACGTTACTACTCGTGGATTATTGATAGATTCCATATTTCGACGATGGTGCATCAACGGATATACCGGAACAAAGAATATGATTTCCGTTGGTTAGAAGAACGGTTGGCACAAGTTGGTTTTCATCTTGTGGTATGTAAACGGTCTCCCGAATCATTTGCAAAGGCGAGAGAAGAACGATTAAAAGTTTCCGGGAATCCTTCGCAATATGATAACTTAGATGTATTTATTCGCGAACAGGAGATGATTCTCTCGGTTGCTCGAACTTCAATATTACCGATGTTGGAGATAGATATTTCCGATACTACAATATCTCAAACAGCCGATGTAATTGCCGATTGGTTGGCATCCAACGGAGGTCTTTGGGCAAAATAAAAAATTATCAGAGCATTTCTGTATCCTCCTACGCGTGCTCGCAGAGTAATAAGTTCAATTACATTACAATAATCTTTTACGTATGTTAGTAAAAAATAATTTTAAGGTATTATTTTTTTGTTTTTAGCTACTCTAAAACATATATTCTCCCATCCTACAATCTATTAGGAATACTACTGCTGCTGGTGAGTGGGGTAAGCAGTGTTAAAAAAAGAATCTAATTGATTACAAAAAATTATACCGCCCCGGTGAATAAACGTATTTTCTTAATACTTTCTCTTGTAGTATTATGGAGTACTACTTATCTTTTTGCTCAATCATCACTCTATAACGAACCGTGGCGTTGGGCACATTTCTCCACCAATGAAGGCTTGCCTTCAAACAGAGTCCTTGGGATTCTTGAGCAACCGAATGGAGTTGCCTGGGTAAACACATCAGACGGGTTAGCATACTTTAACAATTTTTATTGGATCCGCATGGGGGCAAGTAAAGGAGTTCCGGAAAAAAGAGCGGATATCTTTTTATTAAATCATGATGGCAATGTGGTGGCGTATCTTGATGGGAAAATATTTGTTGGAAACAGCGAAGGTTTTAAGAGTTATGTTCTCCGTTACAATGGCGTAACGGTTCAACCCTATAATATTGCCTCGTATGGCAACCATCAATATCTTGCTATTCATCCTGACGAAAAATTATATGTCTGGAATGATGACTTTACTCAATGCAAGCCGTATGAGTCTGTTTTACCTAAAGAACCTGTTTATAGAGTATGGAATACGGAAAGTGGCAATGTCTGGATCGAATCAAGGTATGGGTTATACTGTATTGAAGATGAAATTCCTATTCTCAAAATGGGTCCGTCAAAATATACGCTTAATGTTTCTGATGTAGTAGAAGATTCGATTCAAGGAGGATATGCCTATGTCAATTATCCGCAGGATATGATTGGTTTTTGGGTGTGGGAGCCTCACCAAAAACCAAGAAATATAAAGGAAGGATTGAAGCACCAGATAGTATCTGTAGCGATAAAAAAATCTTGTGACCCAATCTATGTATATAATTTTGGGGAAGTGCGAACGTTCCATAAAAACGCATGGTCTTCCATTTCTCCACTTCCCAAAGAAATGAACGATGTAGTATCGTTTCTGTATAGGAATAATGGAGATTTATGGGTAGCAACAGAGTCAGGGTTAAATCTATTTCGTTCTTCCATTTCATTGTGGACATACCTCAAACAAAGCCCTTTTAAATCGAATATGATAGGGGATTTATTGTTGACTCATAAAGGAGCGTTATGGGTAGCAACAGATAGTGGATTGATAATTTATCAGCCTGACGGAGCCGTTAAGACTATTGCATCGGTTCTTGGGCAACCATTAACAGGATTGACGGGACTTACAGAAGATTCAGAAAAGAATATATGGGTTTCCAGTGGTCAGCGATTTGCCGGCGCTTATAAATGGAACGGCTCTCAATGGAGTTACTTTGGAGCGGAACAAGGCTTGCCATGTCTTATTCATAAGATAATAAAGGACAGAGAAGGCAGGCTTTGGTTTTTAGGGATCGGAAAGTATTATGAGTATACAACTCAAGACCCCGGAGCGTTTTTATATAAGAATGGAAAATTTATCCGCTGGGGAACGAAGGAAGGATTGCAAAACGGACGTGTCTATTCGTTTGCAGAAGGGAAAGATAGCGCTTATTGGTTTGGCACAAATGGAGGGTTAAGTCGCTGGAAACAAGGAGAATGGCAATACTGGAATGTGAATACCGGATTATTAGCAGATAAAATCTTCGCGTTAGCAGTAGATAGTAATAATACTGTCTGGTTTTCACATCAGTATAAGGGGTTGGGATATCTTCAAGAGGGGAAACCATATTATGTAAATCTAACAGAAAAACACATTGTTGATGCTATTTGGCAACTCGCTGTTGATAGCCTCAATACAGTTTGGGCAACAACCACAAATGGACTGTTATCAATAGATCATGGAGTGATTAGCCATTATGGTAAGAATGTAGGGCTTTCTCCAACACGGTTGTGGCCTATTATTTTTGCAAGAGATAAAATATATCTGGGAACGTTTGGCGGCGGTGTTGCTATCATGAATCTTGAAGCATTGGATGATACGCCTCCTTTAATTGTTCTTTCCGGTCCGATTGTGGAGAAGAAATCTGTGTTGTTTCGATGGCAGGCGTTCAGTTATATGGGTCAACAGGAAACACATAGCATTGAAACGCGCTACCGGTTAAATGAAGACGAATGGTCAGATTGGACTGAGCAACGTGAGAAAGTGTATTTTGAACTCCCTTCCGGCTCTCATACCTTTACTGTACAAGCGCGAAATACAGTTGGAAAGGTTGTTCCGATTGGCGCTTCTGTTGTTGTCAGTATTGAACGCCCATACTATCTTCAAGCCGATTATCTGATTCCTGTTATTACTCTTTCAGGCAGTTTACTCGTGTTGGGAATAATTTTGTTGGTTCGGAAACGAAAACACAATCTCGAGTTACAATTGAGCGAAGAGCGTTATCGTGGAATTATTCAAGACCAAACCGACTTACTATGCAGGTATTATTCTGATGGAAGAATACTTTTCGTCAATGAAGCATTTTGCTCCTATTTTCATACGACCAAAGAAAAAGCGACTGGAAGAAAATTTCAAGAGTTTATTCCGGAGAAGGGAGTGGAATATGAGCCAATCAAGGAATATTCCCCGGGAGACCCAACCAAATCCTTTAATCAAAAAATACATGCGGCGGATGGGAGCGTACGGTGGCTCAATGTTATTGAACGTGCTTTTTTTGAAAAGACGAAGAAAGTCGTTGAAGTTCAAGCGGTGGCAAGAGATATTACAGAATCCCAAATAATGGAAGAGGCTCTTCGTCAATCTGAAAAAGATTACCGCGGGTTATTCGAAAATTCCCAGGATGCAATCATTATCTATAACCCGGATACCCGCGTAATATTAGATGCAAATCATCATGCGTTCGAGTTGTATGGTGTTAACCGCGAAGAGTTCATCGGTGCATCATATGAGAAAATAACAAATCATACCTATTTAGCCAAGGAACAAATCCACGATAAACTTCTTGGTGGATTTCATGATTCGTTTGAAACGATTCTCGATAAAAAAGATAGAAGCATTGTCTATATCGAGGTAAATACCTCTGTTGTTCAATACAAGGGTAAAAGTGTTGTCTTAAGTATTCATAGAGATATTTCAGAGCGAAAAATATCGGAGCTTGCCATTATAAGGAGAGAGGCAATTTTAGAAGCTCTGAGTTTTTCGGGTCAACAATTTATTCAGCAAGGTGAATTGGAAGAAAAAATTCAAACAGTTATTATGAAACTTGGTCGGGCGACGAATGTAAGCCGGGTATATATCGTCGAACATGTAACTGAAGGTTCCGGCGCTCTGATTGGAAGGGTAAAGAAAGAATGGACAGATGAAGAGATGTTTAATATTGATAATCATCATCAATGGAAACACCTGAACTATAAAGAATCAGGATTAGAACGATGGATTGAAGTTCTGACAAGGGGGATGGAAATTCATGGAAATATCAAAGATTTCCCTATTTTGGAACAAAAAATATTGTTAACGTCCGGCATAAAATCAATTCTTATCATGCCTATTATGGTTAAGAAGAATTGCTGGGGGTTTATTGGAGTTGACGATTGTTTGCATAATCGTGTTTGGTCTTCCGCAGAGATTGATGCGTTATCAGTAACGGCGAATATCCTCGGAACAGTATTAGAACGGCAAATGCGCGAAAAAGTTGTGGATATGCTCGCTCAGGCAATAAGAGGGATTAGCGAATGTGTCAGCGTTACAGATTTAGAGAATACTCTCATTTTTGTGAATGGCGCTTTTTGCTCAACGTATGGATACGATGAATCTGAATTGCTTGGTAAATCAATTGATATTGTTCGATCCTACGATAAGTCAGTTCTTGATTCAAAAATATTGCCATCGACATTAGCAGGATCATGGCAAGGAGAGCTTTTTAATAAGAAAAAAGATGGAACGGTGTTCCCGATCTTTTTATCAACTTCTGTGGTAAAAGATGGAGCGGGGAATCCCGTTGCGCTGATCGGTATTGCAAAAGATATAACAGAGCAAAAACGCATTGAACGCCAATTACGCGAACAAGCATCTCTTCTTACCATCACAACCGATGCAATTATTGTTACAGACATCAATCAAATAATTATGTACTGGAACCCGGGCGCTGAACGATTATACGGATGGGAAGCCTCTTCGGTGATTGGTAAAAATATTAATAATTTGTTGGCGATAGAGAAAGAACATATCGGTAAAAAAATATGGGGTCATGTTCTCGCTGAGGGAGAATGGAGGGGAGAGTTAAAGCAAAAGACTAAAGAAGACAAAGAAATTATTGTTGATAGCCGCTCCATCGTTATACGTGATGAAGAAGCCCATCCGATTTCGATTTTGATTGTCAATACGGATATTACCGAAAAGAAAATTATGCAGGAGCAGTTTTTACGTTCTCAGCGTTTGGAAAGTATTGGAACCCTTGCCGGCGGAATCGCACATGACCTGAATAATGTATTAGCGCCTATTCTCCTTTCCGTTGATATTCTTAAACGAAGATTCCCCGATGAAGCAACTCAGGATCTTTTACAGGCATTACATACCAGCGCTATTCGTGGAAAAGATATTATCAAGCAGGTATTAACATTTGCACGAGGTGTGGGGGGAGAATACTCCGTTCTACAACCTAAACATCTTGTGAAAGAAATGGATAACATCATGCATGAAACGTTTCCCAAAATGTTAAATATCAATGTGCATGTTCAGAATGATTTATGGACGATAACTGCCGACCCCACTCAAATACATCAGGTGTTGCTGAATTTATGTTTAAATGCTCGCGATGCAATGCCTTCCGGCGGTACATTAGCGCTTGATGCCGAAAATGTTATCATTGGTAGCGATTTTGTGAGAACACATCTCAACGCTAAAGAAGGAAAATATGTAAGTTTCAGAATTTCCCATACAGGAACCGGTATTCCACCGGAAACTCTTGATAAAATATTTGATCCATTTTTTACAACAAAAGATATTGGCAAAGGAACAGGTCTCGGACTTTCAACTGTACATGCCCTTATTAAAGGACATGGCGGGTTTGTTACTGTTGAAAGTAAAATAGGGCACGGGTCAATATTCTCTGTCTATCTCCCTGTTTCGGATTTGCAAGGAGAATTACCTGTTAAGGCATTGGAACAACAATACCACAAAGGTAATAATGAGCAGATATTAGTTGTTGATGATGAAGAAGCTATTTTGGAAATAGCCCGTCAAACGTTAGAGTATTCAGGATACAGAGTACTTACCGCAAAAGATGGAACTGAAGCTATCGCTTTATACCTGCGGGAGCAAAATGATATTAAACTTGTGTTAACTGATATTCACATGCCATATATGGATGGGATTTCGTTGATTCGTTCATTAAGACAAATCCAGCCTTCATTGAAGATTATTGCGGCAAGTGGTCAAGGCGCTGATATTCATTTCCTTGGAGCGGCAGAAATCATGGTCCAAGGGTTTATTCCTAAACCATTTACAGCCGGAGATCTTTTAGATACTATTAGTTTGGTATTGCATAGTTCCAATTAGAAAATGTAGTATCTGATCACCGGATCGGCTACACAATGTAAAGAAAGCTACACTATGCTAATCGCTCAGCAACAATCTCTAACACGGTTGGTGTAATGAATAATGAGGAGGGATCGCTTTCGGCTTCTTCTAATTCTTGTCGAACCTTGTCAACCCATTCTTCATCGGCTTGTTTGTTTTGAAGTAGATGTTCAAGGTGAGTTTTGATAAACGAAGCAGGCCATTGCCATATCATCGTTCCCGGAGAAGCGACAAAAACAATCGGCGTTGTTTGGCGAATTTTAAATCCTGCCTTGTGAAGGAGATGGGGGAGTTCTAAAGCGATTTCAGGTTCTCCACCCGATGCCCGCCAGTTTTTCATTACTTTAGAAACAAATTCTTCGATGCCAAGTTTACGCGGGGCTACCCTGTATGTCCGGTAATCAATATACTCATGAAAAATTGCAACTCCTCCCGGTTTTAATGCACCTGAAATTTTCGATACTAATTTTTCCGGGGAAGAAACAAACGCTGCAACCCATCTGCACCATGTAGCATCAACATTCTGTTCATGAATCGGGTCGAGCATTAAATCGGTTTGACGGTATTCTACTTGAGAAAATCCGCGTAATGAACATTGTCCGCTTCCGTATGCAACAAACTTTTCGGAGCGTTCAAGAGCAAGCACTTTTCCTGTTTCACCCACCAATTCGGCTAAATCCAGTGTAGCAAACCCCGGACCTGCGCCAATATCAATCACACGAGAACCGGTTGTAATACCAGAGCGTTGCCAGCATTCAAGCACCTTCGGACGCCAAACCCGGTGCTGAAAACCAAGACGTTCTATTTCATCGTCGTGGGTACCAAGGATGTACGTTTGTGGGGGTAGTGTGGACATAATGATGGGTGTATCGGATGAGTCTAAATTATTTGAGAGGTAAAAAAATAATTCTATTTACAAAATCTTCCGGTTGTCCAAACTTAGTCATCAATTCAATATCGCGAATACAAATTCCAATAGGCACACGTAATTGGTGGGCGTAAATTACACCTCTAAAAAAAATATTTTCTCGTTGACGTCTGGTTGCCTCAATAAGGAAGTCATCATCTTGAGAAAAAAGGATGCGTTCTAAATTGCTTGCACGATCTAATAGAAACGGGTCTTCTAGTCTGCTTGAATTATCTTCTTGAGCTGTGAGTACGTCAATCCCCCTTAGCCGTAACCCAACTGTTATTGCTTTGGGGACATGCTGATCCATGTAAAGCTTTATAGGCATCAAAGTAAGCCGGATGCTTTTAATCTACCAATGAGGGGGGACGGCTGAATTGACTGTTCTAATGTAGTTACCTTATTAAGTCGTTGTTCTATATTGATATCAAGTTCTTCTTGATGATCCCAATAATAAGCCAAAGCAGAGTAAATTTGTCCTAATGAAAGGTATGGGTGTTGCAAATGTAATTCTTCAGCGCTCCATCCATAAGCGGTTGCCTCTAAAACAAGCTCAATGACTTTCATTGTCGTACCTTCAATAATGGGAGTGTTATTCTCATTAATGGTAATATGTTCGTATCGGGTTTCTACTAATGACATAGGGATTTGAAATAATAATTATTGTACTGTATAGAGTATGATAGCTGTAATTTAATACAAATCAAATTTATCCATTGCAGGGATTAAGTTCTTTTGTTTTCCCTTTTCAAACAGCAATTCTAATGCCTTTTTGCCGTTTTCACCCATATCAATTGTTACCTCACTGACGTACATCTTTACAAATTTTTCACCAAGTTTGTAATCTATACCACGTCCCCACTGTAGCGCGTAAGGAATTGCTTCATCAGGATGTGCATAGCCGTAGGCAATACTCTCTTTTAATCCGGTTGAAAGTTTTCGGGCTAATGGTTTACCTAAATCTTTTCGCACCACATCGAGTCCAAGGGGAAGAGGCAATCCCTTTGTTTCTTGCTGCCATAATTCTCCGAAATCAAGAATTTTATTATACCCCAGCGATTGGTAGGTAATTTGTCCTTCGTGGATGAGTAAGCCTGCATCAATAGTTCCTTTATCAATTGCCATCATAATACTATCAAATGGCATATCAACGTTATGGATTCCCTCGGTAAATATTTTGAAGAGGAGGGTAGCTGTTGTAAATGGTCCCGGTGTGCCGACTGTTTTCCCTTTTAATTCATCTAACGATTTGTACTTACGTGAGATGATAACAGGTCCGTATCCTTCTCCCATACTCGCGCCGGTTTTCATAATCCAATAGTTATTGGCGACGTATGGGAAGGCATGAGCGGAAATAGCTGTTACTTCAAGTTGAGGAATATTATGAAATATCCCGATTTTCATTGCCCGTTCGTTCAAAGTTTGAATATCTTCAAGCAAGTGCTCGATGGTGATGCCTTCTAGCTTCACTTTACCGGATGCAAGACCGTAAAACATAAATGCGTCGTCAGGGTCAGGACTGTGACCTACGTTAATAATTTGTTCAGACATGATTTCCTTAATTATTTACTTCAAAATAACGATTTTTATTCAGATGATAAAACGTTTGGATGTTTTAACTAATTGTTGTAACAAACATATTTAATTTTTCTTCATCCAACATGCCATTCGTTCTCACTCCACTGCAAAGGTCAACGCCGAAGGGTTGAACTGCATCTATAGCATCTCGAATATTTGCCGGGTTTAATCCTCCTGCAAGATAAATGGGAATAGAAACTGAGTCGCGAATCTTCCGGCTGATTTCCCAGTTGTGTACTCTTCCTGTCCCGCCAAGTTCTTTTATTGCAAGTTTCGGGTTACCGGAGTCCAAAAGTAAAGCATCAACGTGAGGTGCAACTGTTTGTGCTTCTATTATTGAATCATCATCCATGACGTGAATGACTTGCACAAACCGTATTCCGGGTAACGCTTCTCGAAGAATAGAATATTCTTCTATTGGAAAAGCATCAACCAATTGAATAGTATTTACCCTTGTGTATCGTTGTTGTGCAATAACCTCATTGGCAGTTTGTTTGCATGTTAAAAGAAATGTTGCAATTCCCGGAGGAACTATTTTTGCAATTTCTTTTATAAGTGGTTCAGAGATGGGTCCGGGTCCGCTTGGCATTGCTGAAACTAATCCAATTGCCGATGCTCCATACCGTATGGCAAGGTGTGCTTCTTCGATACTATTGATACAACATATTTTAATGCGTGGTTTCATGTAAAAAATATTAGAGTTGTTTTCGTACGTTATTCAATATCTCAACCAAAGAAAGAATATCTTTTTCCTTTGTTTGGTAATTAGTGATACATGCTCGTAATACGGGCATATTATGCCCAAGTCTGGTAGAAGAAATCCATGCGTTGCCCGTAGCAATTACCTTTGCGGCGATGGTATCAATATATTCAACATGTATTGTATTAATATCTTGAACCGGCACAAAGCAAACGGTGGGGAGCGGAGTATCATTAACAATTCTCCAATCAGTTTTTACAAGTTCTTGGCGAAGCAAATTTCCCATCTCTGTCTGATGTCGAATGACAGAGGCATAACCTTCCCATCCGGCAACAAGGAGTGACATATATACTTTTAATCCGATAAATCTTCGCGACCACTGCATTGAGTGCTGATACGGTTCAATTTTATCTAACTCAGAACCTTCTTTCGGCATATAATCAGTCGTGATTCTGAATGTTTCATTAAGTATGTGTGGGTGTCGCGTAAGAAACATTCCGGCGCCCATCGGTACCGAAAGCCATTTATGAGCATCAAAGGTTATGGAATCGGCGTTATGAATTCCTTCCAAACAACTTTGTAATTCCGGCACCAGCATTGCCGCTCCACCCCATGCCGCATCAACATGAAACCAAATTTTTTCATGGTGCGCTATTTCTCCGATTTGTTGAAGGGGATCAATAATGCCTGCATTCGTGCTTCCGGCTGTTGCATCAACAAAAAATGGTTCAAACCCGTCTTTACGATCTTGCTGAATCTGCCTGTGAAGCGCGTTTGCATCCATTCTATGTTGAGAATCCAAAGCAATCTCTTGTACAGAAATATTCCCCAATCCGCAAAGACGAGCCGCCTTCGCAAACGAGTGGTGACTTTGTGATGTTACATAAATTCTTGGTTGGCGTGAACATCCGCGGATACCAAGTTGAGAAAATTCAGGAAATTTCCAATTCAATGCTGTTAATAAAGCTGTATGATTTGCTTCCGCCCCGCCGCTTGTAAATGTACCATCTGTCTCATGTTCATCATACCCGAATTTTTTACAGAACTCTTTGATAAGATATTGTTCCACTTCAACAGCAAACGGGCTGTGACTCCATGCCGCAAGTTGAGGATTGAATGCCGCTACCAGAGTATCGGCAATGATACCCATAGTAGTGGGGCGTGGGTTAAATAATCCAAAATAAGCAGGGTGAGGAGTATGAACCTGATACTTATACAGATTCTCTACAATAAAATTAATCGCTTCAATCGGAGTATGGGGATGGGAAAAATTTAGTTGTGAGATAGTCGAGCGAATTTGTTCAACATCTAATGATGGAGATACATTGTATTCGCCGACATGTGTGTTGTATTTTTCGATTTCAGAAAGTGCGTGTGCAAATGCTTTCTCGCGGTTTTTCGGTGATAAATCGAGGATGTTGGATAAATTCATGTGATAGATTTTCAAATAAATAACATCCCATTATACAAAAAGTTTTTTGATTTGTAAGAATGCCGGACTTTATTATATTCTCAGATAACTCACATCACTATTATTTATTTTTGTAAGGAAAACCCTATGGGTCGTATTGTTCATTTTGAAATTCATGCAGATAATCCTGCGCGTGCAGTAAAATTTTATACCGATGTATTCGGGTGGCAATTTCATAAGTGGGAAGGTCCCGGCGAATATTGGATAATTAATACAGGTCCCGATAGTGAGCCGGGTATCCATGGCGGGTTGTTACAACGCAAGGGAGACCAAAAGGGTGATATTATCATGGCTTTTGTGTGCACAGCGCAAGTTGATTCTGTTGATGAATCTGTTGCAAAGGCGGTTGTAGCCGGAGGTATTAACGTTGTTCCTAAAATGCCAATTCCGGGAGTAGGTTGGCTTGCCTATTGCAAAGATACCGAAGGAAATATCTTCGGTATGATGCAGGAAGACAAAAAAGCAGGAATGTAATTCCTTTAGGGATAGTTAGATATTGTATGGTTAGACCTTCAAGGTTTTTAAAAACCTTGAAGGTCTGAAAATAAGGAAGAGTGTATTCGTTTTAGATACATGAACTATAGACTCTAATTACCCTCTACTTTTTTTTATTTCAACGTCACATTAAAAAATCTATTCGGTTCAAAAATATCTACATAGCGTTTGTTGCCATCGGTATCAAATGGACATAAGAAGCCAATGAGAATGCCGAATTCCTTCCCTTGTTTCCACCCAAGACCAAGAGCATAACTCGAAGGCAATTGCACTTCGCAAATGTAATTATTGTTTGATTTGCTATATGTTGTTTTGAATGAATACGCTTTTGCAAGTGTCGTATCCATAAATGGCCACTGCTGAGGATCTGTTCCATTAAATATTTGTAGTTTAGTTTCAACCACTGAATCATTCTTAGGAGTAAGATTAATTAAGAAATTATCTTTTCCCAAAAACCAGCCATCAGTATTCCCATCAAGCATAAGTTTGATAGGAACCATTCTATCGGTTTGGAATGAAAATGTTACTCCGCTTGAATCCCATGAAGCGAATACCGTTGCTTGTACTCGTTGATCATTAAGTACAGCAAATGATTTAGAATTACCTTGCTTTATTTCAGGTTTAACCGGGATACATGGGTATTCATCCGTTTTATCGGAAATGCCATCGGCATCAGTATCCTTACTATTAAGATTGGGAAAGATGGGGGTGCCGCCGTACGTTTCTCCCCAGCCCTCAGTTAACCAATTCGATGATTGTATTTCATCGAAATCGCTTACACCGTCACCATCAGTATCAATTTTTCCGGAACTACTCCCAAGCCGGACTTCATCTAATGGAAGGTTATTATCGTTATCAGGAATGCCGTCGTTATCACCATCTGTAGTCTTTTCTATCGTTGTGTATTGCAAATCAAACCACTCTTCCTTTGGAACCATTGAGATGATGTAGCGGTTCGCATCAAAATGTTCTCCAAAATTGGCTGCTGTCCCGATTGTTGCAGATATATGATTGAACCAATATTCCGGGTAGCCGCTTACCATAAACATATCGTCGAGTTGATGGTTATATTCATGCACAAATAACCAATTATTTCCGGCATTATGATTTGCCCGTGTAACATCCCACCAAGAAATACCATATCCTTTGCCTGTTCCCACGCCGTTAGTAAATGCGCCACCCTTGCCGGCAAGGACATATTTCTTAAGCGTTGTATCGTATTGCTGTGTACATGTGAGATAAACAATACCCGAATAATTTTTAATATTTTTATTCTGTTGTTTCAAGGTAGCTTCAATCATCGAATCAACCGGCGGATACCACCAGTCACTTCCATAAAGTTGATTGCGTTTATATGGCTGATTGACAATGATAAATTCATTATCTATAAAATAATTAAACCCTGAATGTATCCAGTAAAATTTTATGCCATCGCGAATCTGGTTTTCAATACGTTCAATTTCTTTTGTATCTAATGGTGGTACAACATTATCTCCCGCACGAAGTAACTTTTCATCAGTAACATTTGTAAAGATAATTGTCGCCATGGGAAGGCGAGCATATTGCTTTGTAGTATTCGTTATTGGTGTCCTGAAAGAAAAGAATCGCGAGAATTTATTTCTTAAAGGGAGCGACCATTCCGGTGTGGTAACACAATAACGGTATGTCGTCCCGGGCTTTAAATTTTTAATTTCTATGGTATGTGATGTCGAAGGCTTCTGCTCTTTCAATGTGGCAATGGTATCACCCTGACTCATAAGAATGAGTTTACCGATGAGTTTTTGTTGAGTTTTCCATTCAATTGTAGCAGAACCGGAGCTTGTAGATGTGACGGTAGGGAGGATCTCAGTCAAGGTTGAGGAAAGTTGTACAATTCTCCCCCCGGCAAAATCGGAGACGTAAACCGTTCCGGATGAATCAATCGCAATTCCCCATGGAGTAATAAAGTTGATTGAACGCCCTGTAAATGAGTTAAGGAGTGTTCCTGTCGTATCATATTCGCGTACCTCGTTCAGCACGCTTACATACACTTTCCCTTTCTTTACCGCTATGCCACGACCCTCACCGCCGCCATAACTAAAGAAGCCGTTCCATGTCGCTTTTTTTCCGTCCCATAAATATCGCTCTACCTGACTTACTCCGGTATTTACTACATAAACGGTGTTTCCTTCAATGGCAATGCCAAGCGGTTTCAGTAACTTATCGCTTCCAAAGTCAGTAACAGTTTTCAGGCTTTCGTCGAGTACCTGTACCCGATGATTCATTTCTTCAAGAACAAAAATTTGTTTCTTGGTGTTCACTGCTATAGATGCAATGCCGTCAAACGAGCCCCGGTCTTTTCCTTTCCATCCTGTTGCATTTTTCCATGTGCCATCTTTATCAAAAATCAGAATGCGATTGGAACCTGCATCTCCAACAACGATTGTATTTCTATCCAGCATGGCAACTGAATTAGGCTGGTGAAATTGTCCGAACTCGGAAGCTGACATTCCAACAAACGAGGATTTGTTGCTGTCTAAGGAAAGTATTTTCACCGTACCGTTAATCTCATCCGGTATGACGCACTCGCGAAGCGGTGTAATTGTAAAATTTTTTGTCCATGTTAAATCAAACGGCTTAAGACCGGGCTCTACTCTTGAAAGACGAAACTTGGTAAATTGAACTTGTCCCCCTGAACTTTGTAAACCGCAGTAGCCGCTTCTGTATAAGAGAGGTTCGTTTTCCTTGAGAATTTTTCCATCGAGCGTAACAGAATAATAATCGGATTCGCGATTTACGTTAATGAGAAGAGTGTGTACAGCACTTGTATCAAAAGCATCAATTTTTATGGAAGAGGAAGCTGTAAATTCTCCTCCTGAAAATGTCCCCAGAAGCAGTACCGATTTCCCATCGAATCGAACCATCTGTGAATATGTTGTTGCATTATGTAGATAGGAAGAAAAAATAATCCCTGCGCCTACCTCACCTGACAGATGCTTAAAGGAAATTTCTTCTTCAAAGGATTCATTCAGGTAAACATTGTATAAACTTGCACAATCGTAATCCTGTGCACGTTGGATATATGTATCATTGATAATTTGCCATGATCCTTTTACCGGCGACCAAATCGGCGACCCGTCTGACCCTGCAAAATAGGTGTTAAACCTGTCAAGAAAATAGACGCTCGATGTAATCTGCGCGCCGGCAACACTCGTGAGAAGGAATAATAATATTATAGTGCTTTGTAATAATTTCATAGAAACATTCTAAAAATAGGAAAAATCACTCATTAAATGAGACAATATGAGCCAAACACTACAACATTACAAAATTCAATCGGGAGAAACAAACAAAGCGGTATGATAGTAGAAATAAAGCCATCTCAAGATAAGGATTTTCAATATTTACAAGAATAACCTCTGCGAACTTTGCGTCTTCTTTGCGGGCTTTGCGGTAAAAATTTTCTGTAACTAACATACATTTCCAAAATAACTTAATTGGTTATCAGTGATGGATTGTATAAATGTTATCTATGAGAAATGAAATGTACAATTTAATTTGCCTCTCTAATAATGTTTGTCCTAATAAATATAAGGGATGAGTCTGGATACGCGCTGACTGTATGCTGTGTAGTTGGAGAATTTTTCTCGAAGCCACTGCTCTTCTTTACGTGCTTTGAGATCAAAGAAGATGAAGAGGAGCGCAACGTAGAGTAGGGTCAACCAACCATGAACGATGAGCGCATAGCCCAAGGTCAATATTATTACACCACTATAAATAGGGTGGCGGACGAATCGGTATGGACCTTTTTCAACCAGCTCTGAATTTTCTTTCGGATATGGAAGCGGAGTTAAATTTTTTCCGAGTGTGATGATTCCCGCTATAAGTAGAAGTATTCCCACAACGGCAAAAATTTTACCTATTACCGAAGCAATCGGTACTATGAAAGAAGGCCACGCAGGCAAACCTGAATACGTACGTGGTCCCAGAAAAACCAAAAGACCAAAAATTTCCTGTGCGATAACATACCACTCGCCACGAGTCCCGCGCCACCACTTGGGTTTCGTTACAACAACGATTTTCTCATCTTGCTGTGTTGTTTGATTTTCTGTTTGCGGTGTGGACATGGTACCACTTATCCAGAGTGTATAGTAAGAAACATAGTTAATATGTTGTTTATAATATACGAGAATCTCTTGAGCAGAAAAATGATATGAAAATTTGACATATCCATCTACTTATGATAAAGAGGGGAGACACCAAACAAAAAAGGCTCTCCAATATTTTCAGAGAACCTTTGACCCCAATCAGTACTTGTTCATACTATTTCACGAGCAACATCTTCTTTATATCGGTGAATGTTTTTGCGTTATCAACTACACCTGTAGCTGTTAGCCTATAGTAATAGACTCCGCTGGCAAACTTTGAAGCATCAAAATTTAATTCATACATTCCTGCTTCTCTAGTTTGGTTATCCAAGAGTGTGACTACTTCTTGACCGCCCACATTAAACACTGTTAACGTTACAAAACCATCAACAGGTAACGAGTAACTGATTACTGTATTCGGGTTGAATGGGTTAGGGTAATTTTGTGCAAGAGCATATTCATTTGGTATTATTGTATTATTGGAATTTACTTCACCCGTTGGAGGTTTGGGAGGTAACTCAGAAGTTGGAATAATTCTTATATAGTGTTTTGCTAAAGAACGAGAGGTTGTATTTTGTAATGTTAGTGTTCCGGATTCACTTACTTTAACCCAATATCCCTTTGATGGGTTAACTGTATCCGAAACAAGATATCCGTTTTTATAAGTAAAAAATTGTGAAGTGACTATTCCTGCCGGATTCGAAGTAATATTCGCTACAGCAAAAGGTGAAGAGAGAGAGCCTACAATATTCCAACCAGCGGAAACGGGTATCGTGAGCGTTTGTAGTCCAGTCCCCTGCAACGTTATTATGTCATTTTCCGGATATTTAAGCCAGTACCCGGTTCCATAATTAATGGAATCGCGAACTCCATATCCTCCACTTGCCGTAAATGCAAATGCATTTGAAATTGCAGTCGGATAAAGTACGGTTTTATTACGATCGGGAACAGAAATTGGTAGCGAAATTAAATTCCATCCACGATTCACAGAATATCGAAATGATTGAGTAGAATCATCGTCGGTGATAAGACAAAAAGCAAGCGAATCCCCAATGGTTGCATTTGTAACATTATGCAGGCGAAGGAAAAACTCTTCATTTGTTTCAGATAATGTATCAGCATAGATAGAAACAGAAACGATTTTTTGGTATTCCCCGGGAGCAAATATTAACGTTCCGGTTGTATCGTTGTAATCCCCGCTTGCAACAGTCGCCGTGCCATCCACAGTCATAAATTGTACCAATACCGTATCCTCGCTTACCGGCTCAAGATTGATTGAAAAATCTGCCAACATTGAACCGGAATTTCCTTCTAATACGTTAACATCTTTGACGGTCAGAGTCGGTTGAGCTTGTGTTACCGAAACTGTCTGAGAAAATTCGGAAGTATTTCCAAGTGAATCCGTTGCCGTTGCCGTTATGACGCTCCCCGGTGATTTAGAGTAATCACCATTGTAGGAAAACATTACATTTCCTGCACCATTTGTTGTTACTATTATTGAACCTATATACTCCTTTCCTTCTCCATAACCGGAAGCATCAGCGCTATCATTGGAAAAGAACTCCAGCGTAAATACCTCATTCGGGTGACTGTTCAACATTCCGAGAACATGCACGTTGAAGCTGTCTCCTTCGGCATAGGTGAGCACCGGATAGTTTTGATTATTGTTCGGACCCGAATCGGGATCAAGACTGTCATTTTGCGCCGGCTCATACTCTAATCCACCTAATTTAATCCCAAGGAATCCATTTCCGTAGATCGAATTCCCACTGACAGTATTGGATGTATCAACTCCGGTATTTGAGACAAGAACCCCATGTTGAACGTTGTAAGCGATTGTGTTTGCTTCACCTAATGGTACCCCGCCGATTTTATAAAACGATGCAAAATTGGTTACAATACCGTTGCCTAAATTGCCAAGACGATGCTCTCCGGTTACATCTGTGCCAACATGATTTCCTATAATGATATTACCCGGAACATTTGTGTTGGCGACATGAATTCCATCGCCGCCATTTCCACAGATAACATTATTTTTTACCACAAGGTTTGTTGTATCAAAAAAACTATTGTTGAAAATACCGGATAAGGCATTTCCGATTGTTGTATCACCTGCGGCATTTGTTCCGATGTAGTTTCCCTCAACAGTCATATTCCGCGCCTGAATTATTTGCACACCCGCACCACCGTTTCCCGATATGAGATTTCCTGCTCCCGGTGCCGAACCGCCGATGTGGGTCTTTGGTGTTACTACAACAGAAACACCCACACCCCCATTTGCAATTGCTCTTATTCCGGTTGCATCTGTTCCGATGTAATTTCCCTGAATAGTTGCGCTATCTCCTCCATCAAAAGCAATTCCATAATTTCCATTTCCGGAAATAACATTGCGAGCGCCGGTGGCTGTTCCACCGATTACTGTATTGCTATCAAACTGTCCTGCAAAACCGCCAAGCTGGTTAGGCAATGCGGAATCACCGGTTGCATTCACACCGATGTAATTTCCTTCTATGAGATTATTGTTTGTACCATTATATAACAACCTAATGCCAAGTGTTACATTTCCAGATAAAACATTTCGTTGAGCAGGCGTTGTTCCACCTATTCTATTATAGGATGAATTTTGAATGAATACCCCGTTTCCGGCATTGGGTCGCGCTTGCATACCTGTCACATCAGTACCTAAGTAACATCCTTCAATAACGTTATACCAATTTTGATACACGCCATAACCATTGATACAAATAGCATCTGTCTGCACGGCATTATTGACGACAAGACCGCGTATAGTAGCGCCTGATGTCGCTATCGAGAAAATGCCACACGAAAATGCGCGCACACCTGCATTGGTGGCATCTATCTCAATGATTGGTGTACCTGCAAATCCGGGTTGTGTGGTTGCATCAAGAATGACGGGGTCGGAAATTTCAGGTAACACCGAATCGGGATGAATCACTTGATGTCCCCCCGGTGCGATATTGAAGGTAATGTAATCCAAGCCGGGTTGTGCATTTGCATCCAGTATCGCTTGTTTGAGAGAACCGGGACCCGAGTTGTTTGTGTCGGTAACAACAAAGGTACTTGTTATAAATCTCTCTCCCGGAAGATACCCTGAAGAAAACGATATTGTCCCGGATGTATCTGTCGCAAGGGTTGGGTCCCCCGATGTACCGTGAACTGATAATCCACTGCTCGTATCCGTAATTCCGCCAGCATCGATGGTTGACCATGGGTGGAGAAGAGTTTGCGAAAATATAATATTCGCACAAACAAGTAGAATAAGAATGGGCAATATTTTTTTCATAACTGTAAAATTTCCTTCAAGATTTACTTAGGAATTATCTGAATAATTAGTTCTGCGTGTTTAATTACCAATGGATATCCGGAAAAAAATCTGGCATAAGGATCAATACTATGAGTCCCGGCTCCAAATTGTTGTATAAAAGTACGATTTGTTGTTAGAATTGAAGGGGGTAAGGTATTTATATAAGTGCCCTCTGTGACGGAAGGCGAACCATCATACGATATTTGCAGTAAAGCAACTGTTCCCGCGCAAGCGCATGATTGGTAACTTGCATCAATTGCGAAAGTAAACATAACAATGGCTGAATCGGTTAGAGTAAATGTATATTGGAGATCCGAAAGAAGCGCGCTCGTCGAAGGCACAACATAACCGCTTCCATAGTCTTTTTTCAAAAACACAGTGTTATTGTAATTACTCGAAATGGATATCCCATTTTTTAAAATATTCGTTGCATTAATAGTTCCATTCACATCAAGAGCATATCCCGGGTTGGTTTTTCCTATGCCGACATTTCCTCCATCTTTATTTAAAATTAATTTTCCGTATGATGCTCCGGCTGATTGAACTGCCTGCAAGGACGCATATCCATTGCTCACTGCGCTTAATGAGGTAAGTAAAGAAGTATATCCCCCTGCCGTAGAACTGACACCAAGAGTAAACGAAGAAGGGCTAACTGCATCAGAAATATGTAAGGTTGACGCGGGGTTAGTTGTTCCTATGCCTACGCTACCAAGTTTTGTAAGTGTTAGAGGCGTGATTAAGTCGTTTAATTGAGTAAACTCCAAATTCCCCTGTCTTGACCCGCCTGCGCTTCCTACGCTTGTCAACCACCATCGTTTGCTTGCGGCTTCAGTAGGTTTTAATTCAAATTGTGCGCCGTATGTTGCGCTTGATGTAACGCGAAGGTTTGCATCGTTGGCGTTATCGACAACTTCCAAACGTGCAGTAGGCGATGAGGTGCCTATTCCAATATTCCCGTTTCCTGCAAGTGAAAGAACATCATTACCTGTTTGACTTGAATAAAAATTCAATCGCGAATTTGCACTTGTAGCGCTGAGGTAACCTGCAATACTCCAGTATTCCGTTGTCTGGTTATTTTTAAAACTCAATCGCGCAAAATCATTATCATTTTCATACAACAACGCTTGAGGGTCGGTCATGGTACTGTTATAATTAATCTCCATTTTTGCTCCCGGGGTTGCTGTTCCTACTCCAAGGTTTCTATCAACAAGCAAATCTTGTGTGACTCGTGTTCTGCCGCTAAAAAAACCTGCATGTCCTATTGTGTTACTGTTCCCGTTATCTCCGTAAACGCCGGTACCGTTTGTTGAAAATCCGGCAACGCCATAATAACTGTTGCTTGTTCCTTTCACCCCCGGTGAATTCCCACCCGATATGCCTTCAACCCCGGGACCATTATATGGTTGGTATCCTTTCACTGCCGCATGAGTATTGGAAGAATTATCGATGCTGAAATACCCCCCTGAACCCGTTCCACTATTATTACCGAAAACTGCATTTCCCGTTCCCGATGTTGCGGCATAGAGAGCGGCATTATTATTTGCTTCGTTAAGTATTTGAAATTCTCCGGCGCTTCCGTTACCATCTGCTATCCCCTGCACTCCGGGACCACTTCCTCTCGTCTTACCGATAAGAGCCGGTAAGTTGCCGTCCTGATTGTTAGAATAAAATGTAGCAACGGTTCCCAACCCGTTATTCTGAATCCCAAAGGCGAGAGAATTTGTATTTACTGTCGTATCAATAAAGGGAAGAGTCAATGTACCGCCTGCCTTTGCGTATTGTGCTGTATCGGAACGTAACGCATACGGCATACTTGAAAATGGTGAACGATCGAAAGTAACCGGAGACGAAACGTCAGGTCCCGCTGTTACCGTCATCTCTAAATAATATGGTATATCAAATGGGAGCGTTATTGGAGTAACTGATCCAAGTAACACCTTGAACGATCCGCGTTGGACACTCACAGGGTTGTGTGTTTCGGTATATAACGCAGAACCGCCGGATGAAACATCGTACAATCGAAATTGTAACGTATAATTTCCATCCTGTGCCGGTGAACCTGATGAATTGGTAAGTACCCCTTGGTAAGAAATTTTTCGCGGGACTTGTGCAAAGACACTGAACGATGTTAGTAACAGAAAAACAACAAGCCATTGATATTTCATAGTCGTACACCTATCTGATTATAGTTAAAACAAAACTTAAAAGAAGATTACAACAATATACAGGGATAGGAAAAGTCAATCAATGACACGCTCGTGTCATTTTTAAAATGGAGGTGAAGAGGAGAAAATTGCCCGGTAAGATTAAATAAGTCGCTCTCGCAATGCTTTCGCAACAGCTTCCGACTTGGAGTGAACTTGTAATTTTTCGTATATGTGGCGGAAATGATTCCGCACTGTATCAAGACTGATAAAGAGTTTTTCAGCAATCATTGAATAATTATTCCCGTCAACGAGCAGTTTGAGCACTTCGGTTTCCCGGGCTGTAAGTGAAGGTGCAGAAGATTCCCTGGGAACGTATTTTTTGAACATTTCAATTGTTTTGCGGGCAATTAACGGAGTCATCGGCATGCCCCCATTTAGCGTCTCTTCGATAGCAAGAAGCAGTTTTGCGGGTGGCGTCTTCTTTAATAAGTAGCCATTTGCCCCTTTGGTGATTGCATCAAATAAATGTTTCTCATCCTCAAAAACAGTTACCATGATAATTTGAACTTGTGGATATTTTTTCTTAAACGATTGAATAGCTTCAATGCCTGTTTTGCCGGGAAGCCCAATATCCATTAAAATAACATCAGATTCAGGCAATCGGGGTAATGCTTCTTCTACCGAGGAATAAGCGCCTACACATCGAAAGCCTTCTGTAAAAGAAATTATTTGTGCAAGGCCTTCTCGAAAATCATCATGATCTTCTACAATAGAAACGCGGATTGGTTGAACTTGGTCGTTGTTCATCATGAGTTAATGTAAATAATTCATCCTTTCCATACAATGACATATTCATGTCATCTTGATGGAAACAACAATGGAAGTTCCTTGTTCAGGATATGCTTCGATTGCAAACGTAGCCCCAATTTCTTCTGCGCGACGGCGCATGTTTCGCAAACCATGCCCTCGCCGTTGATGCATACTAACTGAAGACGAGCCGCTATCTGATTCTGTCTTTACAAGAAACCCTTTTCCATTATCTTTTATGTTCATTGAAATCATTGAGTCCTGAAACTCAACCATGAATTCGAGTGAAGTCGCCTGAGAGTGTTTGATAATATTGTTTAAGCCTTCCTTAAAAATAAGATAAAGGTTTTTCCGAATAGCGTCAGGCAGGCGAATTTTTTCAACATGTTCCGGCATTCGTATGGTGAATAATATTCCATACGCAGTACAGGTTTGCGAGGTTAAATCTCTCATGCGTATCAGCATCTCTTCAAACGAATCGTGTTCCGGCGCAGTTGACCAGATAACATCACTCATGGCATCTTCAGCTTCATACGAAAGAGAACTTATCTTTTCTAACAGTTTGTGTGAAATTGGTGAATCCGTTTTGAGCTGTCGTTTCAGATTCTCTGTATAAAGTGCAATGCTTCCTAGTGTTGACCCGACATCATCGTGCAAATCTCGAGCAATACGCGCTCGCAGCCGTTCCAGTTTTACCATCTGATACACCCTGTACCGGTAAAGAAGATATGTACCACCCAGAACAAACATGACCAATGCCCCGATAAACCACCAAGCTCTCCAAAAGGGTGATGCTATAACAAAATGCAAACGTGCTGGCATTACACTCTGAATATTATCAGAGTTGATCGCTTTTACTTCAAAGGTATATGTTCCGGGCTGAAGTGCGCCATAGGTAATTGTGTTTTCTTTCCTATCAGTCTGCCAGCTATCTTCCGCCCCCAACAACCTGTATTCATACTTCATTATGGATTCATCGCGAAATCCTATCCCGATAAATTCTATAACAAGATTATTTTGATCGTATTTGAGATTTATCGGTGCAGAAAATTCGGCATCTACTCCATTCACAAAACAGTGCGTGATATACACCGGTGGGGGTAATACGATTTCGCTTGTTTGCGATGGATTGAAAATGGTAAGAGAGTTTCCTGTAAGACACCAAACTTCTCCCGTCTTCGTGGTCCCCAAGCCGCTCACTTGAGTCGCTATCAGTTGTCGTTCAAACGGGCGAAATTCCCTATAATTGTTATTCTCAAGATACATAACCCCGGTTGGCGTTCCAAACCAAAGCCTTCCCGAACTATCCTGTGTCATTCTCCAAATGGTATTGCTAAGCATTCCTTTACGCATGTCCAAGTTTGTAAAGGAATTATTTTGAAAGAGAGAAAGCCCGTTATATCGTGTTCCGATCCATAGTGTTCCACCATGGTCTTGAAACAATGATCGAATAGCATTTGAAGCCAATCCATCCTTTTCTGTGTACAGTGTAAGTGAATCCGTCATGAAACGGGACAAGGTAAGTTTGGCTAAACCTTCGCCATTACACCCGAACCACATTGTACCGGTGTGATCTTGATATAACGCCCGAATACCGGTGGAAGGTAATCCGTCTTTCCGAGCGATAAATCGAAGAAGTGGAAACTTGTTCTCCGGATCAAAAACATATATCCCTTTGTTGGCATCAACATACCAAAGCCGGTCATGATCGTCGATGATACAAAAGAAAGGAACACCAACGCCATAGGTTGAGGTGGGATCTAATATTTTCGTCCGTGTAAATTCCGAATGTTCGTCAACTTGCTTTGATATATCATAACGGGTGAGTATCCCGTCTTCAAATAAAAGCCAGCAGCGGTTCTTACTATCAAAGCATACCGAAATGGGAAAATGTTGCTTTGAAGTAGTTTCGGAAGCGAATGAATGAAGATATTTTTTCCATTCACCGGTTACCGTTTTCGCAAACTCATAAAGTCCGCTATATGAACAGACCCAAATGTGATTACGCTGATCCACCGTACCCGTTGTATTGTTCGGTGTGGGTGGAGTAGTCTCTAATGGAAATATCATTAGCTGTCTTTCGGTAAGCTTTGATAATCCCTGCGTATAAGATCCAAACCAATAATTTGACTCCCTATCAATATAGGTGCACTTAATAGAGTTTTCTATTAAACCGTTTTCATTTGTTACCAGCAATGGTGTTGAAGTAAAAAATTCATTTTTCGGAAGTCGTATCAAACCACTGAACGTGCCGACCCAAATAAATCCCTTGAAGTCTTCAATAATA